>Ga0209986_10001167_pt1 | contig 25484 bp, 22 predicted proteins | sample BlataG_FD_183168 | JGI IMG/M metagenome (GOLD analysis project Ga0209986, IMG submission 183168) | Deep subsurface microbial communities from Black Sea to uncover new lineages of life (NeLLi) - Black_00105 metaG (SPAdes) (version 2) | ecosystem: Environmental > Aquatic > Marine > Oceanic >... | reverse complement strand
CGCTCCAGCCGCCGCCCCTGATTAATCTTCCTTGCTGGGTTTCGTTCCAGCACCATTCTCTCACATTCCCCGCCATGTCATAGGCTCCGTAGGACGTTATGCCTGGAAGATTCCCCACCGGAACAGGGCCTTTGTCCCCGAAATTACTAAAGGGAGCAAATATAGCGAAACCCCCAAGTTGGCCCCATATGAGCATAGGAGTAGATCCACCCGCTGCCATATCCCAATGATGCGCTGTGGGCAGAGTTTTGCCCGAAAACTCTGCATACGCTGCTGCCTCATACCAGCTTACTCCTGAAACCGGATGATCACCTTGACCTTTGAGATAATCTCCAGCCTGCCATGTTGAAGGACCTGGCCTGCCTGTTTGATCCACAAATTCGGCCATGGCTTCTTCCCATTTCAAGATCCTTCCGTCCTTGAAAAACTCATGTTTCCAGTATTCCCTGTTTCTGTATCCGCCGCTGTCTATAAATTCTTTGCACTGTTTATTCGTGACTTCATACTTGTCTATGTAGAAATTATCCAATATCCCTCCCCCCCCAAGAGGCGCTTCCGCGCCTGTTACCCGCACCATGCCCAGTGGAATGCTTCCTTTCTCATCTAACGCTCTCATGAGATCATAGGGAAGAAACGGGTTACCACCTAAGTCCCAAGTGGAAGATGCAGCCAAGACTGTCTCATAGCCTTGCTTTTCTATTTTCCACCTGAAGATTCCAACAGGTAATCTGATGTTTTCGAGAGGCGAAACACCCAAATATTCCCATTCGCTCTCTGGAGTATCGTATTCTTTCATATAAATTTCCGCACCTGGAGGCTCTGTTTTGATGTTTATATTCAAGGAGCATTTCGAAAAGAGCTCGGTAAGCTTGGGATCATTCGGAATATACTCTTCTGCCATTTCTGCTAATTTGTAAGGTTCGGTGAAATCCCGCCAATTTTCGTCAACAAGTCGCTCGATCTCTGGAAGAACCTCTTCCCTAGCCCAGCGGATTTTGGCCTGGCGGGTGAAGAACCAGACAGCCACCAGGCTGATTGCAAGGATTACACTAACGGCTGGGATTGCGATCCGTGGCCTGCGGATGCGACGAAGGAATGTGCGCAGGTTAAATGCTCCCAATTCCTCTGCTCTCAGGATATCCTGATATTTCCTCAGGTCTTTTAACATTTCTGATGTAGAGGAATAACGGGATTCGCGTTTCTTCTTTAAGGCGTTATATATAATCTGCTGCAGTTCAACGGGGATATCGGGTTTTATAGCCTTGAGAGGTTTCGGTTCCTCATGCACAACAGAATAAAGGACGGATGCTTCACGATCTCCTATAAACGGCAACTGCCCGGAAAGCATCTCATACATAACTACACCCAAAGACCAGATGTCCGAGCGATGATCTACCTCTTCTCCTCGTGCTTGTTCTGGAGACATGTAAGCCACGGTTCCAAGAGTTGTCCCTTCTCTTGTAAGCAGAGTCCCCCCTTTGACCTTGGCCAAACCGAAGTCCATGACCTTAGCCTGGCGTTTCTCTGTCACCATGATGTTGGCGCTCTTGATGTCCCTGTGGATAATACCTTTCTTGTGTGCTTCCTCAAGGCCCTCAGCCACCTGTATAGAAATATCCAGGGCTTCGTCAAGTTCCAACGGGCCTTTCTCTATTTTCGCCCTTAATGTCTGCCCCTCAACATATTCCATGGCAATGAAGGATCTGTCTTCCTCTTCATCGATTTCATGGATAGTGCAGATATTGGGATGGGACAGGGCTGCTGCAGCTTGAGCCTCAAGAACAAACCGCTCTTTGGCCTCTTCATTCTGAATCAATTCTGGAGGCAAAAACTTGAGCGCAACGTTGCGTTTAAGCTTGGTATCCTCTGCTTTGTAAACAATGCCCATTCCCCCTCTTCCTGAGACCTCGATAATCTTATACTTACCGGCAAGTGTGGTTCCAGGAAGTAATTCCTTCATGGGTCTTAGGATGGTCCTGGTCTGCGAGATGAAGATTTCCTCAGACGGATGAATGGGTGTCCCGCATTTGCTGCAAAAACGGGAGTCATCCGAGATTTCAGACTGACATTTAGGGCATTTCATAGCTTATCTTCCCTTTTACGTCATCGGCAAAAGAATATCAATTAATCTGGAAATAGTCAATAAATGCTTTGCTCGTGTATTATGCATATATGAACAGTTAGTGTTGTTCTCATCAAATTAGCGAATGAAATGCAATGGGCAGTGAAAACGGCGCATAATGTATATATTTAACGCCATTCACTAAATTACATCAGGAAAAAACAGAAATCACGCATAATAATTAATTGTGCGCAATTTTGTTTTGTGAAGTCAAAACATCAAGTCATCAAACAGATAGGAATATAAATAAACAGGCGAGATATCAGGATTAGTGTCCTTTAAAAATTGAGATTCTCCTAATGTGTAGAACAATGCTTTCAAATACTGTGGAACCTTCATTCCAATTCCTCTTTGAAGGATAGACCTGAAATGCGGTGGGGCTCCTCGGCTTCAAGCTCAAAGAAAATCCTGAGACGCCGCCCCGAGTTTTTTGATTGAATCAGAAGTTCAGCTTTAAATTCACTTGTTTTTTTTGCACCAAGAAGCTCTATCTCGCCCATGTCATCATGTATTTTTTTAAAAATAGAAAGATGCTCCTCCATAGAAAATTGGCTGATGAACGAAGGGGTTAGATTCTCTTCAATGAATTGTCTTGCATAATCCAAATCTTGGCGATTCACAGTTTCCAGGATAACACTGGCACGACGGCCCGTCGGTGAGTTGGGGAGTCCCCATTTTCTCGTTATTGGGGACCTTTCCTTAAGCTCATCTGGTTTTTTTATTTGAGGCTCTTCGCCTTTGAGGATAAGGGAGATCTGTTCACCCAGGGAAGGAGCGCTCATGTTGTCATGTGCGTTTGTTGCAACAATGATGTAGTTCATTTCCACGGGGAACTCGAAAACAACTGCACTAAATCCGAAATCGTTTCCTCCCGCGTAGGCCATAGGTCTTCCCTGAGGATCATACATATTCTCTTTTGCTTTTTCTGAAAGGACCTTGTTGGCTTCGAGGGCCTGAATCCACTTATAGAGTTCACCGACAGAAGAAACCATTCCTCCTCCTCCAACTAGTGCCCACGTCATGTGCGGCCAGTAATATGGGGAGTTTTTCTTACCTATCGTCTTCCCTTCATATCCTACTGCAACTTCGTCCTCTTTCCATAGAGAATCCCTGTAAAAACCTGTACGGTTCATCCCGGCCGGCTTAAATAAATTCTCCTTGAGAAAGGATTGGTAGGATTGTTCAGAGACAAGCTCAATAATTACCGCGAGTAGTGTGTATCCAGAGTTGGAATAAGCCTCACGATCTCCAGGCTTAAAGCGAAGCTTCTGGTTGAGAATCGTTTTCACTGCTTTGTCTCGGTCCATTTCCTCGAAATCGCCCTTTGTGTCATGGTATTCGTGAAGACCCGCCGTATGTTTGAGGAGGCGCTCTATGGTAACTCCAACTTTGTCCACTGGAACATCGTCGAAAAATGTGGTGAGAGGGTCACTTCTTTTGAGCTTACCTTGCTCTTCCAGTTTTAAGATTGCTGCCTTCGTGAATCGTTTGGTGACGGATCCGATATCGAATACCGTATCCTTCTTCACTGGAATGTTTTTTTCTCTGTCGGCCAGCCCATATCCGTTGTGGACGATCACTTTTCCTCCCTTTGCGACTAATACTGCACCTGAAAATCCTGCTTTGACAGCAGTGAGAATATAACTGTCCAATTTCTTCCTGAGGTTATCCTCAGGACTGGCGAGTGTTGGCCTAAATTGACTTGTGAAGAATAGAATTATGAAAGTAAAGAGTGCGTATCTTTTTCGGGTCATTTTTCTCTCCTAATCTAGAAAATTCTAATCCTTTTCAATTCTCTAATCAGTTCAAGGTTGGTAACGATTTCCTCGGCTGATCAAAAGCAACCGTTATTATACAAACTTTAGAATCGCTGGAAAAGTTTCATAATCGATCAGTTTATCGATGTATATGTCTACTAAATATTATGAGATGAACAGCATCGCGAATTCGGGACATGATATCTATTTCCCTTTTTTCGACGGTCTCTTCTACAGGCTCAATATTCGACCTGTCTTTTCTAAAAAAAACTGGATGATATAAAAAATAGGAAATGGGTATCATGTCCCCATTTTACTGAGCTTATCCAGCCGTTTGATACATTGAATTATGCAACGGACAGTATGGTAATTCACTTTCCATGAATTGCTCATATAGGTCCATATGGGTTTGCCATCTCTCGTTAATAGGGGCCACCATTCTCCAACCTTATGATTAATCATCCTGTCAAAGACAAAGCGATGCACATTTTCATATGCAGGCCAGTATTTCTCTTCTTTAAAGTAAAGGCATCCGTCCAGCATACCAATCAATACTTCAGCCTGCTGCCAGAATTCTTTTTCTCTGTCGTATACACCCCCTGCATGCGCCCCTTCAATATAGACGCCACCGAATTTCCAGTCGATGCCATTGTTCAGCGTATGATTTAACTGTTTCTTTATAATATTTTCATAGGTTTTTCTATCTAGTTCCATGATTTCCAGGGCATGCAACAAAAGCCAGGCAAATTCCACATTATGACCGTAAGATGTATTATCTTCGGCATGGCTTTTAGCACCGCTATCGGCAAATCGATCCCAACCCCAGATAATATCAAATTTAATCTGGGGTGCAGTTGTCCAGTCCTTCCAGAATTGTGGAATACCCGTTGCATATTCAGGATGGAGCATGCGTTTTGTGAGGATTTCTATCACTTCTTTCAGTTTCCGAAGGTGAATTGTCTTTCTGCTGCATTCATATAAACTCGTTAATGCTTCCATGAGATGCATATGAGAGTCCAATGTTTTTCTATCCCCTCCGCCACTGCCCGGACCGCAAAGATCCCAATTCCTCTCAAACATTTCAAAGTATCCACCGTACATCGTATCTGTGGAATATTTTTGTATAATATCAAAAACTTTTCCAGCGTACTCGATACCCCGTCGATCACCAGTTGCCAGAGTATATTCACACAGAGCATAGATTGAAAAACTTAATCCATAAAGAATCTTCTTGTCGATTTCAACATTTCCCTTGCGATCGACCGTCCAATAAAATCCTTCATATTCCTGATCCCACATCTTGTCGATAAGAAAATCGACACCATGCCTGGCGAATTCCTCACATCTACCATTTCCATATCCTGCCCGGTGAGCCGAGGCCATTGTGTAGACCGTCCGTGCCTGGGCAATCAAGGACTTTTGATCCTCGCCGGTTTCATTTCCCTTAGCGTCAAATTGGGTGATAAAACCACCATGGACATCATCTTTACAACGCGTCAGCCAGAAAGGCAGCAACTCATTTATGAGGTAATTTTCAGCCTCTTTTTTACACTCAAGGATTTTCTCTTTTGTTAGTCTCTTTTTTTGATTCATGATTTGTCTCGTGGGGTCAGACCTTGACATTAGACATTTCCAGCTAACAAGCACTTAAATGCTCTTGTTATTATGTCCAATGTCAAATGTCAAGGTTTGACCCCATTTTTATTTCTTTTGACACCAATTTTTTTCTGTGATATTAACTATAAAAAGATTTTATAAGGAGGGAAATACAATGAAAAAAATGACAGCAGTCGTAGCATTGATGGCGGTGTTTACACTGGCCGTTTGTTTTATCATTCTTGGCGCCATATCAGTCGAGTTGATGGATTCACTCGGAATTGATGAGGGGCAATTTGGCACATTGGCAATGGGTCTATTTTTAACGAGCTGCATCGTGCAGCTCATAATTGGCCCTTTAGTAGATAAACTTGGTTACAAACCCCTAGCCATTCTCGGATTTGTAGTTACCAGCGCAAGTTTGTTTTTATTGGCTTTTGCTACAAATTTTGGATTAGCTCTAGCCGCCTGCATTCTGTTGGGTATAGGCGCAATGTCTTTGAATACCGTTGGAAATACTCTCATCCCAATCGTTCTTTTTGAAGGTAAAGATCCGGCGCGTGCCAGCAATTTCGGTAACGCATTTTTCGGGCTTGGATATGTGCTCACACCTTTTCTTTTTGTTTTTTTCCTCAATAATCTGACTTTAAGTTATAGTGCTTCATTGTCAATTCTTGGAGTGTTGGTGCTTATTTTCCTTGTCTTCGCCTTGACCACAAGCTATCCTCAGGTTTCTACTGGATACAAGTTTTCCATGGCTATTAAACTATTGGGAAAAGGCGCGATCCTAATTGCTGCTTTGGCTTTATTCTGTTATATATCGCTGGAAATATCTATGGGTACGTGGATTAAACCGTTCATGAAACAACTTTTTGGAGGCAACGCCAATCAAAATGCAGCATATCATGCCGGGTTGGTTTTAAGCGCTTTTGGTGTTGCAATGATGGCTGGCCGATTTCTCACCTCCACCATAAAGAACGTTACAGCTATAGGCAATAAAATTATCCCACTTATGTCAATAATTGCGTTAGGCGCTATAGTGCTCATGATCATTGCCAATAGCCCGGTTTTGGCCATCATAGCTATTATTCTCGCTGGATTAGCATTCGCGCCTATCTTCCCAACCATTGTAGGAGTTACATTTGCTAAATTTGACTCAAGCCTCTATGGTAGTATTTTCGGCATTATTTTCGCAGTCGGTTTGTTGGGTGGTACACTCGTGCCGAAATTTATTGGCAACCTCAGTGTTGGTTCAACCGTACAAGAGAGTTTACCTATTGCAGCCGCCATGGCAGGCATATTATTTGTTATCGCTTTGATTATGGGTAAAGTAGGAAAACAGAAGGAATCATAATAGGATTTGGTCTAATTAAGGAAAAGACTAGAGGGGTCGCGTCTCAACATTTGACATATCAATCACATTTTCTGAAAAATAAATGTTTTTTTTGAGATAGTTATTAATATAAAGCCTAAATGAATAAAAAAATATGTCAAATGTTGAGACGCGACCCCTTATTTTTTATTAGATTGGTTTGAATTTTTCGTTTAGTTGATTAATATATATAGTATACATAAGTAAAAGGAGGGAAAAGGTGATTCGAAAACAAACTCTACAGACCCGGCTGGTATTTATATCGATTGTTCTGGTTATCTTTATTCTGGCCGGATGCGCCGTTGAAAAACGAACTTATTGGAGAGATCCAAAAACAACCCTGGCCCTTCAATACTGGATGCCTGAAAATCAAGTACTAAAGTATCAGACATCAGCTAAACAAACTCAGATCATAGAAGTAATGGGCCAGTCTGTTGAAGTCGAGACCGAGAAAACAATTGAATTCTCGGTGAAATCAAAAGGGCTGAAGGAAAATAATCTTCAACTTGAAGTTACTATCGATTCTATGAGTATCAACATCACAAGTCCGCAGGGCGACCTTTCTCCCAACATGAGTACTGTAATAGGAAAGAGCTTTGATATGACACTCTCTATTTTAGGAAAAGAAATGGATTTATCCGGCGCTGATTCCATCAAGTATGATTTGGGGCCGGGCGGCAAACGAAGTATTTCAGCAGATTTTCAAGCCATATTCCCGAACCTGGCAGGAAGGCCTGTAAAGATTGGAGATACCTGGACAACCAAAGATACTATTACTGAAAAAAGTGATAATGGTGAAGTCCGCATTAATCTGGAAAGCGTAAACACCCTGGAAGGATTCGAAACCGTAAATGGACTGGAATGCGTCAAAATAACTGCTGAGGTAACAGGCACACTTGACGGCAAAGGATATGAACAGGGAATGGACTTGACTTTTAAAGGAGAAATTAAAGGCACTGATACGTGGTATTTTGCCTATATGAAGGGGATTTTTGTCAAAATGATAACAGATGTCTCAACAGAAGGCACTATTACTACAAGCGGTGCCCAGAGCATGACAATTCCTATGACACAGGAAATGAAGATTGAAGTCAAACTGATCAAATAACCGATCGGTTTATTTCCTTCCAGGAATTAAAAACTTCTCGTGATTTACGTCCAAATCAATGAAATTGTCCGCTTCCTCAATCAACTTCTGGGAACTTGATTTCTTGAAAGCAATAACCTCCACATAACAGCCAATAGCGTGCTTCAGATGCTGGACTAAAGGCACAAAATCTCCATCTCCGCTAACAATAACGATCGCATCAAGCTTTGGAGCAAGTTCAATCGCATCCATTGCTATTCCAATGTCCCAATCACCTTTTTTGGCCCCTCCATAAAAAACTTGAAGGTCTTTTGCTTTGACTTCATAACCTAAATTCTTAAGTGCATCAAAAAAATTGATTTCATCTTTTACATCTGCCTTTATCACGTAGGCGATTGCCCGTATAAGATTCCTCTCCCTTACTGCTTCTTTGAGTATCACCTTAAAATTGACCTTTGCTTTGTACAAATATCTTGCAGAATAGTACATATTCTGCACATCGACGAAGACTCCGATTCTCTGTTCTTTATACATATTGGAAACTGTCTTTTTAGTCATTTACAGTTTGCATTATTCTTCACTAAAAATTAACCTTCCTTACTCAGGGAACCTTATATCACAATGACAAATCTGATGTCAAAGACAAAAAAACAACAATACTGACAATCCCCACTCCCCAATCATTTTTCCTATACGGCGATAATCCGTATTAGCATCTTTTATACCAAAGGCGGGCCCAGGGCATAAGGCATTTCTTTAAGGACAAACACCCTTGCCCATTTCTTCAATAATCTGATATCGCCCTGCAAAGGTGTAGCCTGTTGTTAGTTTTTAGATGGGTGTTTCTAGGGTTTTTGTATGAGAGACAGATATATCGCCTGCTTTAATGCGAAACTTGATTATTATCTTGAATGTCCGAGTGTTAGTTATTAGAAGCGTCCTCTACCTCCGCTACCTCCGAATCCACCTCGGTTGAAACCTCCTCCACCTCGACGGTCGTCACGACGAGGGCGGGCCTCATTGACTTTTAGAGTGCGCCCCTTCAAATCTTTGCCATCAAGCCCGGAGATCGCGGATTGGGCTTCGGGATTTTCTGGCATCTCTACAAATCCGAATCCCCTCGGATCGCCGGTGAACTTGTCTGTGATGATTTTGGCAGATGTGACCTGCCCGAAGGCTTCAAAAGCCTTTCGCAAATCCTCATCAGTGGCATCCCGTGATAAATTACCTACATAAATATTCATTCTGACTTCCTTTTAATATTGGATTTTTAATAAGGGGGGACATATCTTCTACTTGTTGAAATTTTCCCTAATCCCTTGCGATTCCTGCCTGTTCTTGCAATCGGACAGGTCTCTCTTCAATTTCAACGCAGCTAATATTATCAAAAGAGAGATGCCATGTCAATGAAAATTATGGACGTTCTCCATATGGGGAAATATGGGATACAATACTTATTTCCTCATTTGTCACTGGTAAATATGTATTTACCTCATGAGGAAATAAGTATTGTGTCTCTATATTTCAACTGACCTGCTTCGACCATTGAAACTTAAATAAAGTTCGACTATTATAAGATTAAACGACTCCCAATGAAAAATAAGGAAATAACCATCATTTTTTCCAGGATTGCCGATGCCCTGGAGATCAAGGGAGAGACAGGATTCAAGGTTATCGCTTACCGAAAAGCTTCCCGTATTCTCGATGATCTAACCGAGGATATCAAAGACATCTCTAAAGAAAAAAGACTTCAAGAGATCTCAGGAATCGGAAGCGGAATTGCAAAGAAAATTGAGGAATACCTCAAGACCGGGTATATGAAAAAATTAGATGAGGCTCTCTCAGATATTCCGGAAGGCCTCCTCGAGCTTCTAAATATCCAGAACATAGGCGGAAAAACCGTCCATCTGGCTTATAAACAGCTTGGAGTCAAAAGCCTTGAAGACCTCAAAAGAGTTATCGATGATGGGTCTCTCGCACGGTTATACGGGCTTGGGGAAAAAAAGGTTGAAAACATTAAAAAAGGAATAACAATCTATGAACACGCTCAAGAACGTATCCATATCTTCGAAGCTGCCAACATAGTGGAAGAGGTGATCGATTATCTTAAGGAGGCACCTTACATCGGCCGTATCTCTCCTGCAGGCTCACTCCGCCGGATGAGAGAAACAGTGGGAGATATCGATATTCTTGCAACCGGCAAAGACGGCGCCAAAATCATCGATTACTTCACTCAATTTCCCGGAGTGACCAGAACTCTGGCTGCAGGAAAGACAAAAGGCTCGGTCATGATCAGTGCTGAAAAAGGCGAACGCCAGGTTGATTTGCGGATCGTTGATGAATCAGAATTCGGATCTGCACTTCAGTATTTTACAGGCTCGAAGGCCCATAATATCAAACTGAGATCCCTTGCTAAAGAGATGGGATTGAAGATTTCAGAATACGGCGTTTTCAGGGGCGAGAAAAAAATTGCCGGGACCAAGGAAGAAGAAATCTACAGAACTCTCAACCTGGCTTTCATTCATCCGGAATTAAGAGAAGACAGGGGCGAGATTGAATTGGCTGCGAAAAATAAGCTTCCAAGGATCGTGGAATCCACTGACATAAGAGGAGACCTTCATGTCCATTCTCAATACAGCGATGGCAGTCTCTCTATTGAGAAGATTGCTGAATCAGCGAAAAACCTGGGCTATGAATACATCGCTGTGTGCGATCATTCCCAGTCGGTAAAATATGCCAATGGCTTATCTCCGGAGCGTCTTAGGAACCAGATAGATGAGATCGACAGTATCAACAGGCATCTTAAAGGCATAAAAATCCTGAAAGGAACAGAAGTGGATATTCTCCAGGATGGACGGCTGGACTTCCCGGATGAAATCCTTAAAGATCTGGATATCGTTGTGGCGGCGATCCATTCAGGATTTAAAAGAAACGTGACAGAGAGAATGCTTAAGGCCATGGAGAATCCGTACATCACCATAATCGCCCACCCTTCCGGGAGGCTCATATCAGGGCGCGAAGGTTATGACGTTGACTTAGAAAATGTCATGGAAGGAGCACAGAAATTTGGTGTTGTGCTGGAACTCAATGCCTATTATGACCGTCTGGATTTAAACGAATTTTACTTAAAAAAGGCCAAAGATAAAAACATAAAGATCAGCCTGGGGACTGATACTCATCATGCCGGCGGGCTTGAAATGATGCGCTTTGGCGTGGGGATTGCACGCCGGGCGTGGCTTGAAAAAAAAGATATTATAAACTGTTTAAGCTATGAAGATATCCGCCATAGGTCATTCAAACAGAAGCCTTGAGAAATTTTGCTCCCATTTAAACAAAGAATCTTCTAAACCCGTTCTGATAATCTAATACAAAACTTGATCTTCCCCTTTCTCTTTTATCATTTCATTAATTTCTTTTAAAAGAAGCTTTTTCCGGATGAGAATGGCTTCGATTTCTGAGTATGTTAAATAAAAGTCCACGGATTTTCTGATTTTTTCAAAGTCCAAAGACTTAATCTTCTCAACAAAAGCACGTGGAAGTTTCTCAAAGCACTTATCTTTCCTCGATCCATATTTTCCATAAATTAACTTGTCTGTGTAAAATCTAGAGCTGCGGAAAGCACGGGAATGATCGATGAGAATCAAACGCCAGTCTTTTGTATAACGAATGTTTTGCAGAGTACGGTCAGAATTGGCGATCAAACTGTCAAAAGCTCTATGCAAATATATTGCTTTTTCACAACTTTCTAATTTATCGGGAGGAATCGGAATATCTTGTTTTAATCTCTCCAGCTCGCTGATTTCAAGCGGGAACCAAAGCTGAACAGATCCTTTTCTTCCCCTGTACCTTCTCTCGACGGTGGGTGGAACCATGTTTAATCCTAAGAGTTTATCCATCTCGTAGGCAGCGATTTCACACTCCCATTTATCAAATACTCCAGCATCTGTACCGCTGGGCCTTTTCCAGACACCACTTCCTTCTATATCTCCCTTCTTAAAGAAAAGTCTTTTCGGCTTTGTTATCCCCTCACCAATATCTACGCCTTTTATGATCTTTGCAGTTCTTAGGAATTTTTCCCATTTGCCCCTTTCTGCCAGTTCTTCTTGAGTGAGCTGCGCTATGGATTGAAAACTAAACCCCAGTATAATCACAAACGTGAAAAAAGCAATGAGTCTCTTTATCATTTTCTTTCCTCCCCAGTGTTAGTATTTTTTTCTTGCTTCAAGCGATCAAGCTGTCCCGAAATCCATGATCTAGGTATTTCATGTATAACTCTGTTCCACACTTACCGCAATAAAGCTTATCCTCAGGATTTTCATAATGACATTTTGGGCATTGAATAATCACTTTTAACCCTTCTGATTATCTTTGCAGGAGAATAACAATTAATTGTGAAAAAAGCAACATTTTAACTCTTTTAAATCTTGAAAAATATGTTATAATAAAAATAACTTTGCTGTGCTGGCTGGGCAAGGTTTATACATTTAGGCATTTCATGATCCCTTTTTGCTAATTCTCCAAACAGCCAGCACTTTTTTTTATTAAAAAGAGATTCGCCTTGACATTGAACAGCAATCATTGACAATATTTGTATATACATTAAGCAATGAAAACCAGGAGGAAAAGATAAAAAAACTTATTTGGTTGATTATTTTCTTAGTGGCTGGCTATCTTATCTACAATCATTTTACAAGCAGGCCCCTATCAGAAGAGGAGCAGGAACTGAAGATTTTGGAGAAAGATTTTAATGCTGCCTTATCACGTTACCAGCAGGCCATGCGCATGTACGGCGTCAGCGGTATGGATATCTCATCTGATGTTTATGATGTTATCCAGACCGTTGAAAAGTTGAAAAAAGATCTGATTGTGTTAAAGAATCGATTGGAAGAAGAGACGGTCATAAAAAAGTCCGAACAGCTGGAAGAAAAGATGAATCTGTTTTTAAGCGAAAAGCGATATAGATAATAAAAAATGTGTAGAAGATAAATGAAAAAGACAATAGGAATCCTGGGAGGAATGGGCCCTGAAGCCACAGCTTATCTTTTTGAGCTCATCATAAAAAACACAAAAGCTGAAAAAGACCAGGAGCATATACCCGTAATCATCTACAGCAATCCTAAGGTCCCTCCAAGGACAGATGCCATATTTAAGACGGCACCGAGCCCTGTGCCTTATCTTTTGGAGGGAGTCAGGATTCTGCAGCAGGCAGGGGCGGATTTTATCGTGATTCCCTGTGTTACGGCCCACTATTTCTATCCTGAGGTTGCGGCGCAGGATAATTTTCCTCTCCTCAACCTGCTTGATGAGACTCTGCTGTGGGTGCAAAGGCAAATTCCCGGCTTGAAGAAAGCAGGCCTTGTCTCGAGCACAGGTACTGTAAAATCCAAGCTTTTTCATGATACTTTTGGTGGGGCGGGGATAGAGGTCATCGCTCCGAATGATGGGGAGCAGGCGAAGGTGATGGATGCCATTTTTGGAAAACATGGAATAAAAGGAGGCTTTCTTGAAGGAGAGTCAAAAAAAATCATAATTAACACAGCCGAAGCCCTCATCCAGAGGGGAGCCGAGGCCATAATTGCAGGCTGCACAGAGGTTCCCCTTGTTCTGAAAGGTAAGGATATCGCTGTTCCGTTAGTTGAGCCTTTGCAGATTATTGCTGAGGCATGCATTGTGAAGGCGGGGTATGAGTTAAGATATGAGCAAGACAGGCCCTGTTAAATAAGGTTCGCATTTAACAGGGCAAGCAAGACATAAAAAAAGTTTTTGCGCCTGTCTCCGTGAGCCTGTTTGTGCGCATATGTAGACTTGCATTTATTTGAAAACAAAATAGTTATAGTTATTGATACTATTTCTATTTGAAATCTATCTTTTCATCACAATTGTCAAAATTTAAATTCCTATTCCTTACTCCTCCATAACTTAATCAAATCAGACTTAACAGACACAACGGACTAAACGGAGTATATATCCCCCCCTTTAAGGGTGAGAATCGCAGGATGAATACCACCCCTTTATTCACCTTAAAAGGCGATTGATTATTGTTTGCACCTCTAATTAAACTAGATATACGCGTAAAATTTGAAACAAGATATTTATTTTAATATTGTGTCCAAATGATAAACAAAGAATTACTCAACATATTAGACCAGGTATACAAAGTTACTGGATTCGATGCCCAGCACTACCGACCTTCCACCCTTAAAAGACGGCTTGAACGCAGACTTCTTGCCACAAGGTCAAAAAATTATAGAGAATACCTTGTCTATCTGAAAAAATATCCGTCAGAACACAATAAATTTTTAGAGGCTCTCACTATCAATGTAACAGAATTTTTTCGCGATAAAAGAATATTCCACACACTTAAAAGAAAGATTTTGCCAGATATATTAGAAAAAACTGCAGCCAATAAGAAAAAAAGAATTCGTATATGGTCGATCGGCTGTTCAAAAGGCCAAGAGCCCTATTCTCTTGCCATTATTCTGAAGGAAATCTTGAAAAACAGAAGTAACCGTTTTCAAATCATCATCCATGCCACAGACTTGAATAATTCTGTCATAAGACAAGCCAAGACAGCTCGATATGAAAAATCAGAGATAAAAAATGTCCCTCAAAAATATTTGAACAAATATTTCATAAAAAACAATAATAATGAATTCAAAATAAAAAATAACATCAAGAAACTTGTTAGATTCAGACAGCACGATCTTATAAAAGGAAATTCACTGGGTAAGTTTAATTTAATTCTGTGCCGAAATTTATTTATCTTCTTTACACTAGAACCGCAGAAGGAATTGATAAAAAAAATACATGCTTCTTTAAGAAAAGAAGGGATTCTGGTTCTGGGAACTGCTGAAACAGTAAAATATGAAGACCTTTTTAGCTGTCTATCTTTCAGCGATCATATTTATCAGAAAATAACATAAAAATGAGGCTAACTTACTGTATCATCCATAAACCTGAATTTCCGAGGTAAAAAAATGGGCAAAAAGAAAACAACAGAAACCAAAAACTTCGAGGAATTGTTTGAAATTTTGGGCCAGGACGTTAAATCTTTAAAAACGCTCTATCAGGACATTGATATAGTTCGCAAAAATCTCCTACGAAAGCATAAAGAGATGCAGATTTTACAAGATAAACTACAGTCCTCAGAAGAAGAACAGAGAGTAATAAACGAAGAACTGGAGGCTACAAGCGAAGAATTAAGAGCTTCTAACGAAGAGCTTGAGGCCATAAATGAAGAACTCAAGTCTACAAACGAGGAACTAAACGAGAAAAAAACCGATTTAGAAAGCCTCTTCCTGGCAATCGGCGATATGGTAAACGTGATTGATCCCCAGTTCAACATAATTCGCGCCAATAAAACAACCCAGAAATGGCTGAGTGTGAAGGAAGAAAAAGCTCTGATAGGAAAAAAATGTTACTTTGCTTACCATAAAAGGAAAAGCATCTGCCCAGACTGCCCGGTAAAACAAACCCTTGAGACAAAAAAGGCCTTTTCAATAGAAAAGTATAGTAAGGGATTAAATAAGTATCTCCATGTAAGCGCCTCTCCTGTTTTGGATGAAGATGGGAAAATCATAAAAATTGTCGAAGTTGCTCGTGACATCACTGAGCGCAAACAGGCGGAGAAGTCGTTCCAAACAGAAAAAGCTTATCTTGACAGTTTATTCGAAAGTGCCCAGGAAGCAATTGTAGTGGTCGACAATGATAGCCGCATAATACGTGTGAACAACGAATTCAGCAGATTATTTGGTTATGCACGCGATGAAACAATAGGTAAGGTGCTGGATCAACTGATTGCATCCAAGGATACCCTTAACGAAGCAGTATCGATCACGAAAAAAATATTGAGAGGCGAAAAATCAGCTATTGAGAGATTGCGTCGACGTAAGGATGGGACACTAATCAATGTCTCTGTTCTAGCATCACCAATTTTAGTAAAAGGTAAACAAGTAGCGGCATATGGAATCTACCGAGACATCAGTGCTCGCAAAAAGGCGGAGGAAGCTACACAGAAAGAGGCAGCTAAACTCTCTGCAATGATCTCCGGTATGGAAGAAGGAGTGATATTCGCTGACAGTCAGGATCAAATTGCGGAAGTAAACGATTATTTTCTTAATTTAGTTAATAAGAAAAGATCTGACATAGTCGGCAAATCACTCTGGGATTCCCATTTAGGTGAAGTAGCTGAGAAATTAAAAGGACATTTAAAAAGCTTTAAACGCAACCCTAAATCATCTCCTGTTATAATTCAAAGGACTTTGCTTGGCTTAGAAACGATTTTTCGCCTTCAGCCTGTTTACCGAAACGGAAATTACGAAGGTCTAATCCTCAACCTTGTTGACGTCACAGAGCTGGTTGCCGCCAGAAAAGAAGCACAAATTGCCACTCAAGCCAAAAGCGAATTCCTAGCTAACATGAGCCATGAGATACGCACGCCTATGAACGGAATCATGGGCATGACCGAGCTTGCCCTCGATACTGAAATTACACCCGAGCAGCACGAGTACCTTGAGTCAATAAAAGTGTCGGCAGAATCATTGATGAATATACTCAACGACATTATTGATTTTTCCAAAATTGAAGCAAGAAAGATAGATATTGAACCTATCAACTTTAACCTCCGCAGCTCCATCGGTAACATGGTTTCATCTCTTGCTCCAAAAGCACACCAGAAGGGATTAGAGCTTGCCTATCACATTCCCTATGATATACCTGATGCAGTCATCGGTGATCCAGGCCGACTGCGCCAGATTATTCTAAACCTGACTAGTAATTCTATAAAATTTACAGAAAAAGGAGAAGTCGTAGTCGACATCAAAGAAGAATCCCGGACAGAAGACGAAATTCTCCTTCATTTTGCTGTAATTGATACAGGAATCGGGATTTCTGAAGAAAAGCAACAGTTGATTTTTGAATCTTTTACCCAGGTTGACAGCTCCATGACACGAAAACACAAGGGAACAGGGCTGGGCCTTGCAATATCAAAGCGATTAGTGGAGCTTATGGGAGGTCGAATTTGGGTTAAGAGCAAATCTGGAAAGGGCAGTACATTTCACTTTACATTGCCCTTAGGCCTCCAGAGAGGTAAGGAAGAAAAATTAATTCCATCAAAACGCAAAGACCTGGAGGATCTTCCTGTCCTGGTTGTCGATGACAACGCTACTAACCGACGCATACTCGAAGAGACGCTCTTTAACTGGCATATGAAGCCAACAAAGGTGGGAAGTGGACAAAAGGCTCTTGATATTCTGGAACAAGCTAAAAACGCCGGCCAACCTTTCGCCCTATTGCTTATTGACTCTCAAATGCCTGAGATGGATGGCTTTTCTCTAGCAGAGAAAATCAAACAGAACCCAAATTTCTCCAAGACTACGATAGTGATGCTGACCTCTTCAGGCATCCGGGGGGATGCTGCCCGCTGCAGAAATTTGGGTATTTCAGCTTACCTAACCAAGCCAGTCAACCAGTCAGAACTGCTGGACGCCATCATGCTCGCCCTTGGAAGAATTCCTAAAGAAAAATACAAAGCTCCTTTGATTACCCATCATTACATCCGAGAATCCCGCCAACGGCTCCGCATTCTCCTGGCCGATGACAATTACATCAATCAAAAGGTAGCGGTTCATCTCCTTGAAAAACAGGGATACACAGTTACCGTGGCTAATAACGGCAAAGAGGTTCTTTCAGCTTATGAAAAAGACAATTTCAACCTAATCATCATGGATGTACAGATGCCCAAAATGGATGGTTTAGAGGCAACTGCTGCTATCCGGAAAAAAGAGAAAACAAGCGGCTTTCACATCCCGATTATTGCCATGACTGCCCATACTATGAAAGGCGACCGTGAACGGTGTATAGAAGCCGGGATGGATGATTATATTGCCAAACCGCTTAAATCCGAAGATCTTTATAAAACTATTGACCGAGTATTGCCTGAAATCAGAAAAAATATGAGAAAAATTAGGTCTCAAAAAAAGATTAAAGGCGTAAGGTTGAAGGTCTAAAGTATAAAAACCTTAAACATTAAACCTTAAACCAAATTTGTATTGCTCGTCTTGGTCACTATTTTGTTGCTTGACTTTATGGGATGAATTAGAAATAATTTGATACTTGATTATAAGGAGGTGAATTTAATTGGCATTTGTCGTCATTGAAGAAGGCGAACATATAGAAAGCGCACTTAAGAGATTCAAAAGAAGAGTTCAACAGGAAGCAATAATCAAAGAGATTAAAAAACATTCTGTTTACTTTAAACCAGGCGAAAAAAGAAGAATGAAAGACGCACTGGCTAGAAAACGCATGAGAAGACGCCTCAAAAGAGAAAGAGAATTCGAGTATTACTGATAATACTTTAGTCTCCTTATAAGATAAGCATTTAAATAATATTTCAATAAATCAAATTATTTTCCCTATCAATCAAAAACGTGTCTTCTACAGAAATTCAGACCAAAATAAAGCCTCCGTGGTTAAAAGTAAAATTAGCTTCAGATAAAAATTTCTTTTATGTCTTCAATCTTCTGAAAAAGAAGAACCTGAACACCATCTGCCAAAGTGCGAAATGTCCCAACATCTCTGAATGTTGGTCCCAAAAAACAGCGACCTTCCTAATTCTTGGAGACAGGTGCACCAGAGACTGTGCTTTCTGTGCTGTAAAAAAAGGGCTGCCTTCTCCTCCATCCTTGAATGAAGCTTTAAGAGTGGCAGAGGCCGTCTCTGCTATGGGCCTTCGTTATGTGGTGGTTACCTCTGTCACACGGGACGATCTACCTGACGGCGGCGCTTCCATTTTTGCGGCAACAATAAAGGCTATAAAAAAGAAGGATCCTGGCATAAAGGTAGAAGTTTTAATACCCGATTTTAAAGGAAGCGAGGATGCCCTGAAGACAGTCATCATGGCTCTTCCTGATGTTCTTAACCATAATCTGGAGGTGCCGGAATCCATTTATCCTCTAATAAATAGAGCAATAGAGAATTATTGTTGTTCTTTAAAAGTACTGGAAAAAGCCAAGGAAATGGGAGCAGTTACAAAATCCGGGCTAATGATTGGTTTGGGAGAAACGAAAAAAGAAATCCTCCAAACCTTCGCAGACTTAAGAGGCGTCTCGTGCGATCTTTTAACCATTGGCCAGTATCTCCAACCGACAAAAAATAATGCCCATGTGAAAAAATATTATTATCCTCTCGAATTCGAACAGTTGAAAAAAATCGCTTTAGATTTTGGTTTTAAGGAGGTTGAATCAGGCCCTCTGGTTAGAAGTTCCTACAGAGCTCACAAAATGTATAACTCCCTGTTTAAAAAGCAGTATAATTGGTAAGAATGCGATATCTTATTTTTACGGATATTCACGGAAATCTGGAATCTTTTCTTGTTCTCATTAAGTTTGCCCAAAGACGAAAAATCGATCATTACTTATTCCTCGGAGACCTGGTCGGCTACGGTGCTTCTCCAAATGAAATCATCCAGAAAATTCGCGCTCTCAAACCCATCTCGATGATCAGGGGCAACCACGATAAGGCAGTCTGCGGACTCGACTCTGTACAAACGTTTAATCCCATAGCTGCCTCCGCTATCCACTGGACTAGGGAAAACACCTTGAAAAGAAATTTAAATTTTCTCTGCCGCCTTAAACAAGGGCCCTTGATCATTAACAATGAAATCACTATCTGTCATGGAACACCATTCGACGAAGATTATTACATCTTCGGGGAATTCGATGCGGCTGAAGCTTTTCTTCATATTAAAACGCCAATCTGCTTCTTCGGTCACACCCATTTTCCCTTTGTCTACACGGAAAAAGACCATTTTGTTGAGGGAACATTCCTGACTGGAGACTCCAACGAGACAAAATTTGAAAAAGGCGTGCGATACCTCATCAATCCAGGCTCTGTTGGACAGCCCCGGGATAGAGATCCTCGAGCCGCGTGTGCCATCTATGACTCCAAAACCAGGAAAATTAATTTCTACCGGCTTGAGTACGATATAGAAAAAGCCCAGAAAAAAATCTTGGAAGCAAAGCTGCCTCCTGCGCTGGCAGAAAGACTCGCAGTAGGGATTTAAGAAAAAACGTGTTCTATACTATTTTTGAATTTTCTCTAGGGAAAATTTTTCTGGCCAAGAGCAGTAAAGGATTAGTTTCTGCTCATTTTTTAAAGACGGACGGAGAGGTCGAAAAAGCGGTTGATTTTTTTAGAAAAAGAGCTGTCCCTATCGAGCGTGACGAGCAAAAACTTGAGCTGGAAAAAGAGCTTTTTAAGCGCTATTTCACGGGAGAAAGAGAAGATTTTACTTCCCTGCTTCTTGATTTGACATTCGGAACTTCATTTCAGAGAAAAGTCTGGCTAGAAGCAAGAAAAATCCCCTATGGAAAAACAACAACTTACAAATCTCTTGCACTTAAGTTGAAACACAGAGGTTTCAGGAGCATTGGCCAGGCTATGTCTAAAAATCCGCTGCTTATTGTCATACCATGCCACAGAGTTCTTGGGTCAGACGGAAACCTGGGGGGCTTCTCAGCAGGTCTTGAGCTCAAGAAATTCCTCCTCCGCCTAGAGAGAGAAGAGACTCCGACCTAAATTTTAGGGTTTGCATAACAATAAAGGCAGGAATGCGGGCAGAACTGGGTATAACTTCCAATATCCAGCGATTCCGTACAGCGGCATTCTTTGCGCTGGCTCTTGTCTTTCCTCTTTGCGGCCGGCTCCCTGGCTGGGTGAAGGCTCTGGAGGAAGAACCCGTCGATGCAGGCAGAGGGACATATACCTGGAACCTCTGTTAAAAAATTCTGGCTGCAGGAATAGAGGTTCAAATCCCATCGTTGGGCTATTTGTACAAGAAAGCGCGCGGCTTCCTTCTTTTCATCCTTAGAAAGGTCGACATAGGAAAAACCATATTTTGCCGCCCGCCTTTTTGCTTTTCTGTACCACTGGGCAAAACTAAATCTGACATCTTTAATGCCGTGAGAGCTGAGTTCTGGAGCAAGCTTTTTAAAAAAAAGAAGGTTGGATTTGACTTTTCCCTCCTCTTCCCAGTAGACAATAGGGTCAAAACGGACAGATATCCTCTCAGGCTTCCCCGCTATTTTTACCAAATGATCAAGCTGCAAAAGAGCCTCAGAAAAAGAAGGAACTCCCTGTTCTATGAAAGTTCCCCCTAAACCGGTGACTGTAAAATGCATATAAACCTGGTCATATTTCTTAAGTATATCCTTCAAATAATAGCAGTTTTCAATTATGTTTGAAAAATTCTTAGACCAGAGAACAACTGTATGCACAGTCTGGGGGTTTAAGTCCACTGTGTAGGTGTGCCCGGAAGGGCCATAAACCTGCGCCTTCTCCTCCTTGAAGACAGAGGAAAGCCAGTCAGGAAAGAAGGCCACTAGATCTGTTCTTCGTGAGGCACTGATAACTTTTTTCATGTACAAGGGGTCGCGTCTCAACATTTGACATTTTTGTTCATTCATTTAGTTTTTATATTAAAAAATATTTCAAAAAAATGCATCTATTTATAAAAAAAATGTGATTGAAATGTCAAATGTTGAGACGCGACCCCTCTAGTCCTCCTTTAATTGTTGACGTAAACGTCAAATTTAATATACTGTTTAATAAATAATACAATATCTGACAATGGAAAAGTTAAGCAGTAAAAAAAAAGCTGAAATTTGGGTTATTGGCGGCAGCAAAGGAGGAACAGGAAAGACTTTTATCGCCAGCATTATCGGCACCTATTTGGCAAGAAAGGGAAAGAAAGTCATCTTAGTAGACGCTGACCTGGGAGGGGCAAACCTCCATTCATTATTCGGTATCGAGCGCCCAAAAAAATCTCTAACGAATTTTTTTGAAACAAAAGTTCCCCTGAATGAGCTCTTGGTAGAGACCGGAATAGAGAATATGTCCCTGATAACCGGAGACATTCACTCCCTCGCCTCTGATAACATTATATACACTCAAAAACTTAAGTTATTCAGGCATATTAAAAAATTAAACACACAATACGTCCTCATCGATGTCGGTGCTGGCACTCACAACAATGTCATCGATACTTTTCTTTTTGCTGATAAGAAAATCGCTGTTTTAGTTCCGGAACTGCTGGCGATAGAAAATATGTATCATTTTGTTAAAAACGCATTATTCAGAAAATTAAGAATGGCATTAAGAGCATATGATTTCAAGGGAATTGCTCACGAAACATGGGCAGACAGGGAAACAAAAAAGATAAGAAATCTTAGAGGACTTATTGACTATCTCATGGGTCTTCCAGATATCGGGGATATCATTCAGGAGGAGCTGTCCGACTTTAAGATTTGCCTCATCCTCAACAAAATAAGAAACAAACAAGATATATTTATTGGGGCATCTATAAAAAGCACCTTCACAAAGTATCTAGGGATAAGCACACAGTATGTAGGCTTTATGGAATATGACGATTCCATCTGGAGATCTATCCGCCAAAGACAGCCTTTTATGCCGAATCAATCCTCATCTCGTTTGACAAAAGAGATAGAACTTTTTACCGAGAATCTGCTCCGGGGAAAAGAGATAAGACTATTGAAGGAATGATTATGTCAAGAAAAGAGTACAAAAGATATTTTGAGATGCTCGAACTCACCCCTGGTGCTTCTTTGAAAGAGATAAAAAATACATATGAGTATCTAAAAAAATTATATTCTACTGATTCTGTCGAGACATATCCAATCGCCGATGAATTCTTAGAGGAGAAAAGGCATGAGATACTCCAGCATATCGAAGAGGCTTATACTAAAATTTTAGCCCTTGTGGAAAAGGAAGCTTCTGAATCAACATATCACGAAGAATCATTCGATTCTTCCCTTGACTCCGAAGAAGAAAAGGAAAATAGTATATCATTTATTGAAAATTTATTAAAGCAAATAGGGTCTGTCCTTAGCGCGAAAAACCTGAAAAAAAGCTTTTATCACCGCCTCGTCGTCAAGGGGGTTGATATCGAAATCAGATCTGGTGAAATTATTGGCCTTCTGGGAAGAAATGGAGCAGGCAAAACAACAACATTTCAGATGATTGTGGGTTTGATTAAACCTGACAGCGGAGCGATCTTTCTGAACAAGAAAAACATTTCGCAGCATTCGACCTATCGAAAAGCCGAAGAAGGGATCTCTTATCTCCCTCAGGAAAATTCTGTCTTTCTAAAAGAAACCGTAGAGAATAACATCAAGTTAGTCCTTGAACTGCAAGACTACACGAAGAATGAGCGAAAGAAAAAAGCCAAACATCTCCTTGAGGAACTGGATCTTCTTCCGTTGGCCAAACAGCATGCTCACAGCTTATCCGGAGGGGAAAGAAGAAAACTTGAAATCTGCCGTTCCCTCGCTATCAAGCCCAAATTCCTGCTTCTTGACGAGCCATTTACTGGCATCGATCCTCTAACAATAGTCGAGCTTCAAAGAATCCTGGTAAAGCTTAGAAATAGAGGAATCGGCATTATCCTCTCTGACCACAATGTGCGTGATACTTTTAAAATTGCTAATCGCGCTTACATCATAGATGAGGGTGAAATACTTGTTGAAGGCAGTCCTCAGGAAATCGCTGCTGAAGAGATAGCCAAAGAAAGATTTCTAGGAAAAAACTTTAAGTTAGGTGATGAAGTGGAAATTTACTCTTCCTGAGTGAATAGGTGATCACCCAGCGTCTCTCCCAGGAAAACAAAAAAAAGAAAAAAATAAATAACTAAAAGTACAATGTAAAAAGCAGCGACGGACAGGATTGAGGCAGAAATTAACTGAAAAAGAGAGACCTCTACCACCCGAGAAGCTAGCCAGAGAGTAACAAGCCAGAGAGCTGCAATAAAAAGTAAATCAAAAACCCTAGATTTCAGCCAGAAAAAAAACCTTGAGGGAGGCCGCTCTCTAACTTTCTTCTCCTTCTTCTCAATCATTCCGTCAAATAGAAGACTTTCCTGATCTACTCCTTCAGGAAGGCCCTTCCCAGTATCGGTTGGAGCAATCTCTTTATCCTCAACTTTCTCTTCCTCGTCTGTAATATCTTCTTCTTGTTCAATAGGTTCTTCTATTTGTATCTCTTCTTCGCTTTCCTCAGCATCTTTAACCTCGGGGGGAATAACTTCTCCTGGCTCAAGGGGTTCTTCTGTTGGTATCTCTTCTTCAGTATCATGAACCTCGGAGGGAGGCGATTCCTTGAGCTTCTCAGCCCAGGGAGGAAGCTCGTCCCCTGTCTCCTGGGTTTCCTCCTTTATTTCCTTCCGATCTTTCCTTATTGTATCTAGGAATTTTTCAATATCTTCCTTCTCTTGCTCATCAGAATCGACGATCCCTTCAAGGTCTGCTGTTTTAAAATCTATCTCTCTTTTTTTGGCAGGAGTTTCTTCTGTCTTGTCCTCTGAAAAGATCATATCTCCTAACTCCTTTTCTGTGTCTTCTTTATCAAGCGTCTCTTCCGGAACATCCTGTTCTGGTTTGTCTGGTGGATGTGTTTTTTCTTCCTTTTCCTCTTTCGCTTTTTTCTTGGGAGTTGATTTTTTATTTCTTAGTTTTCGTTTTTTTTCAGGCTCAGGCTTTTCTTCCTTTATCTTCTCTTCCTCTATCTTTTCTCCTGGGATTTCCTCATCAATAGACTCATCCTCAGGAAAAAGAAGCTGAGTACCGCAGTTAGAACAGTATTCCGCACCTTCATCTATTATTGCCTTGCAGTAGGGGCACCTTTTAATTGCCATTACCTTATTTATAATGGGAAAAACCCATCTTGTCAATCAATTAAGTAATATCCTTTTTCTCCCATTGACATCTGAAGAAAAATCTACTAAAAATAGTAAAGGCTGGGCGATTAACTCAGTGGTAGAGTGCTACCTTCACACGGTAGAAGTCACAGGTTCAAATCCTGTATCGCCCACCACTTATCTCATTTAATATCAGTATGATAGAAATTCACATTCTTTTTTTACCTCCCGATTTCGTTTAAAAATTGGTGTTTTTTTAGCCACAATCCTAGCCACAGATCAAATTCAGATATTTAATATTTTCTTTGATATCAACCGGCGCCACACGGGCTTTAACTTTCACATCTGAGTCAGAGCGTAGGCCAAGATTTTTTTCTTGACAATGTTTCAGTTTATTCGTATATTAGTAACAAATATTGGTTACCATGAAATACAATATTGCTGGCACGAATAATAAAAAAACAAGCAGAAGTGGGAACAATAAGGGGAAAATTCAAATTTAGCACAAGATTTTCACCATCTCATTAAGATTTATTGGTAACCATAGAGGAAGAAAATGAGCAAAGTTGAAAAAGAGATACTGTCCCTACTTAAAGATTCTCCAGACGGGATTCAGGTGGATGAGATAGCGAAAAAATTGAATCTCGTGAGGCACACGGTTAGCAAATATCTTCAGATTTTGAAGGCCAAAAAGCTCGTGATGCACAGGACAGTCGGCAGGACAAAATTGTGGAAAGAGGCCAGCGCTGGAGTGAAGATACGACCACTCAGTTTGGATAATATTAAAGATATAGTGAGAATCGAAAAGCGGATTGAAGGGAAATTGGGGATAATCAATGAAG
>Ga0209986_10001166_pt1 | contig 25498 bp, 27 predicted proteins | sample BlataG_FD_183168 | JGI IMG/M metagenome (GOLD analysis project Ga0209986, IMG submission 183168) | Deep subsurface microbial communities from Black Sea to uncover new lineages of life (NeLLi) - Black_00105 metaG (SPAdes) (version 2) | ecosystem: Environmental > Aquatic > Marine > Oceanic >... | reverse complement strand
GCTCTCTATTGCACTCAATTAAGTTGTATGACATTCCTGCCCCCTTCAATTAGTAACTCTACCCCATATCATTTAATTTGTGGAAGGGGTTTGTGCAACAGGCTCTAGAGTGAAAAAGTTAAGAAAAATCGAACCAACACTCTAGGAACTGATTCTGACTCTTTAACTACGGGGTAACGACTTACTTGGGGAAGGGAAACATATCCACGTTCCAGAAAATCCCTTTGGGCCCATCCACTCCGGTGTGATGGCATGGGAAGGTATCCGTAAGGTGTCGTTATAATTACTTGCCTGGAGGCTACTCTCTCTAATTCTTCCATTACTTTAAAAGCTTCAACTTTTTCCAAGTGCTCTATCACTTCTCTACACAAAACTATATCAAAGGCATCTGACCTAAATGGGAGAAACCTTACATCACACCTAATCAGACCATCATAGATATTTAAGCTTCTTGCTCTGAATAGAGCATAGTCATCAATATCTACGCCACAGAGATAAAGAGCCTCACTCTTGAATCTCTCCATTATAGTGATGTTTCCTGCTCCACATCCAGCATCTAATAACGAACAGGCGTTCCTAGCGCAAATCTTGAATATTATACGGTAACCCGCAAGAGGAAGAATCCTACCCACTTTCCTTATGAACTTCCAGGTCCTTATTCTTTGCCACTCTATCATTTCTTCCAATTTCGGGACACTGCCCCGTATGTTGTCTTTTGTAACTTCTCATCTTCAGGCTGCGTTGTCAGACGAGAGGGATTGGTAGAGTTCGATGTGTCTTCGTGCTAGCTCTTGATAGGAGCGGTCTTGAGCAAAACGTGACAGGTTCTCCTTCATCTCTCGCTTCTCTTCCTCTCGAAGGCCAAGAAAGGCCGAAATTGTGTCTCGCAGACTTTCAGGGTTTTCAGCCTCAAAGGTCAGCCCGAGCTTGGAGTTCTTCACTGCCTCTCCAATTTCTCCAACATCAGAGGCGATGACAGGGACATTAAACTGAGCCGCAGCCGAGAGGACTCCGCTGGCCCCCTGAAAATCCGTGCGATAGGATAATATTACGGCATCTGCGGAGTAGAAATAGTCTGGCAGCTCTTGCTCAAGGATATATCTGTCGACAATGATGGCGGTTTGCCCCAAACCATATTTCCTGACCAGACTTAAGGGATTGTTTGCGGCGCTACTCGAGTATACTTGACCGGCAAATAGCAGCTTATAGGGCGGGGGCAAATCCTTGGCAGCCTGGAAAATGACCTCAAGATTCTTCGAAAGATGATTGAGTCCAAAGTGCAGGAATACCGGTTCGTCCTGGGGCAGCCCCAGTCTCTGTCTTGCCTCGAGTGGTGTTAAGGCCGCCTGCTCTGGCATTGCTACACCGTAAAGCATAGGGACTATTTTGCCGTAAAAAGGGCTATTAGAATAGGAATCATGCACTGCTTTGGTATAGCAGATGAAAGCCAGATGATTTGTCCTGGCAGCTCTCCGATAGAGTAATCGCTTCAGAGCGGCAGCGGGCCTCGTCCCAAGCAGTCCACTCAAGCATAAGCCGAAAGACCTTCTAATCTCTCGCTTACGGAGGACTTCCCTAAATCTCGCTTGCCAATTCTTGAACTCCGCCTCTCTGGAAACGAGATGGAGAGTGGATATCAGGCGACGGCGGTTAACAATAGAAGCAAAGCAAACAGGGGCAAAGTCATGCGGATAAGCATCAAGTATGTGAATTACGGCATTTTTCTCCCTTCGAGCCCACCGGACGGCCAAGCGAAAACCACAAACTGTGGCAGGAATGGGACTGAGCGAGGGGGGAAGATGAGAGCACAAGAACCGCCATGCCGGCGCAAAGGCACCACTCGTAGAAATAAAGGAAATATGCCTTACCTCTGCACTCCACGCTGCTGGCTCACCCAGAAGCCCATCAAAGGTGAGGAGGGTAACATCCACGCCGGCATCGGCCAGGGCTTGGCTCAAATATTTGGTATGTGACGAGCAATGTCCCCCCATATGGCCTAACGGCTCAACGAGTAGCACCTTCATATCTTAATCCGTTCCCGAAGCTTGAAAAGCCTCATCGTAGGTCTTCCTGTAATCATACTCGATGGCAAGCTGCCTAACGTTTTCGCGACATTCCTGCCATATCCAATCATCAGTTAGTAGTTTTATCACTGCTTCGGCAATCTCCTCCTTATCATAATTGACGGCAAAGCCTATGCTGAGAACGCTACAAGGCTTCTCTGGATTTTAGCTCTCTCTGCCTTGCCCTTGAGCATCAACTACATCTACTTCAGCATGAAGCGAGTGAAAATGCAAATGAGGAATGTAATAGGATTTAGCTTGCTGACAGTGGTTGTTACGCTGGTATTGAGCTATGTTCTACTAACAGTTTAGACTGGGCTGCGTCCCATAACTGGTGGAAATTCGATCTAGCCATATACTACCCCTGTGTACCATCTCAGTCAATTCTTTCAAACAACCGGTGCTTCCTCTAAGAATTCCACTTTGATTGGCTCCTGCTCCAACGTCTTTGATGCCTCCTCTATCCAGGCAATATCCTCAGCTCTCATCCTGACTTTCTGCCACTTTACCCTCTCTTCCTCCAGAAGGCTGAAAACCATCACCAGGGCCGAGGTTTCATTCGGAAAGCGGCCGACCACCCTGGTCCTTCTCTTAACCTCTTTGAAGGCTCTCTCGATGACATTGCTGGTGCGGATATGTTTCCAGTGACGCTCGGGGAAGCAGTAGAAGGTGAGGCATTCTTCAAGGTGTCTAGCTAAAGTCTCGACAGCGGTGGGGAATTCCCGTCTGTAGCGGCACAGAAACTGTTTGGCTTCATCCTGGGCATCGTCAAGGCAGGCAGCGTAGAAGATACGATGCAGGGCTTTCCTGACCTCATCATGCTTCTTCTTGGGTACCCTCGCCAGCACATTCCGGATACGGTGGACGGCACAGCGCTGCCGGGCAACTTCAGGCCAGATATCTTTTATCGCCTTAAGCAGTCCCTGGTTACCATCGGTGATGAATAGCTGAGGTCGTCTTAAGCCACGCTCCACCAAGTCATTTAGCACTCCCTTCCATGACTCGGTGCTTTCCTTGCCCCCGAGGCTCACGTGCAGGACTACCCGTTTCCCTTCGCGAGTGATGCCGTGGGCTACCAGCACAGCTTCCTTATTTCGGCTGTTACCCCTCACTCCCAGGTAGATGCCGTCCAAGAAGAGGTAAATTATCTCCTCAAGGGACAGGTCACGGCGGCGCCAGTTGTTGAAGGCTTCCTTGAGGGCTTTATTCGCCCGTGAAACAGTGGAGCGGGAGAGACTGCTCTTTCCCCATAGCGGCTTGAGAGCCCGCTTAAAGTCTCTCGTCGATAACCCCTCAACGTAAAGCAGAGGGATTGTTTCTTCCAGGAGCTTGCTACGGCGCTGCCAGGCTTCGAGCAGCTGGGAACGAAAGGTCTCTTCGGTATCTGAAACCCGGGGCACCGGTATTTCAATACTACCGGCAGCGCAGCTTACCTGACGATCCCGGTGACCATTGCGGTAGCCGCGGATCTTACCCTGGCTGCGCTCATAGGGCCGCCGCTTGAGGGCAGCGGTCACCTCTTCCTCCAGGGCTACGCTTAACAGCAGCCTGGCCCCCTCCCGGGCGAATAGCTCCAGCGGTTGCCCGGCGAGCTCTTCCAGCGATAACCCCAGCTCTGACATGGTCAATTCCTGTCCCTTGTGGTATCTTTTCTCCATCGGCATATCCTCCCTTTCTGTTAGTTGGCTTTTCTATAGGGTAGGATATGTCGATTCCTTTTTCCACCACTTTCGGGACACTGCCGAAGCAAGTAATAGTCAGAAGTCTATCTAATCTGTGGCTGTTTACTGGAGCAAAGAGGATTAACGAACTAGGCATTGGTGACACAAGGTCAGCTCTGGTACTCTCAAGGCTTGTGGAGAAAAGCAGGATACCAGAAGTTTGAGCAACAATTTCAGGACATGACACGTTTGGGTCTCGTTTTTGACCTTGACGATAAGATACTGATCATTTCAGACATAGTCAAAGATATTGAAAACTGGCTTAGGAGTTCGATTTACGAGTCGATCATCTTCATTCCGGCTAACGACTTTTACCTAGCCAGAAGAGTGCTGCAAGACTTGTTCTCGAAGTGTGAAGCCTATGTAAAGATTCAAGATGCGTATTTGGGAGGCCGTGAGGGATTCGAACCCACGACACCCTGATCAAAAGACTCGGCGTCGATTTTGGCCCCAGAGACCCGATTTTGAACCTCATCCCCGCTGCCTTTTTCGTCGAGTCAGGGTATCAGTTTCGGGCTCTATTCAAGACCTATTGTAACTCTATTCCGCTTTAATTGCAGGTTGCGTGGAAGACTGGTGGGTCGGAGACTGGATAAAGGAGAGCGTGGCTCTACGCCAGAGCAACACGGCACAAATCTCTAGTTCGTGCTACGCGGTAATGGCCGAGGGCTGTAGAAAATCCTCCACTCCTTCACTTTCCATGAAACAGTGTCTAAGAAAATAACAACAATTTCTGTACCACTGTGGGTTTCTAGTCTGCTGATATGATCTCTCGCATGGCTTAGTGATTCACTATCACCAATGACGACTTGCACCAGATAACGGTAATTCAAATTCTCGTCGAAGGCAAACAGCTTTTTCAAATCTTTGCTTATCCCCTCAAAAGCAGGAGCCATTTTGAACTCTAGAATCGCCAGATTATCTTGCGTATCTGGAACGTGGAAGATGAAGTCAGGTATCCTTTCGAGATTATTGTAGCGCTGGTATCTTTTGGCTACCTCAGCTTGGACTACCCGACCCCCAAGGTCAACTTCACCACTATCGATAAGGTTCCGGAACTGATGATAGAATTCATAGCATATTGCTCTCTCTTGATATCGACCTTCAGCGAGAAGGCAGTATTTTTTCTCCATGTTAGACAGTGCAAGTTTGATAGACTCAATCAAATCGTTCATAATCCCGCTCCCTTGGCAGATCACTTAGTACGCACAGAGCGAATCATTTCTCAGGCATTATCTTGCCTTTCCAACACTCAAAGTCCAATTTGACGTATCCTCTCTTCTTTAGATTATCGGGATCTGCAAACCACAGGCTATCAAAAGCTAGTTGTATTTGCTCACCGCCCTTGCCCTTTGAGAATTCCGTTAAGGCTGTATCTTTTTCTACTCCTATTTGCTTCAACGAGGTTCCAGTGGTCCAGCAGCGATTCTCTGAAATGATGAATCTATCATGGAAAGGGGTCGCCCCAGTAGGCTTTGCAACGAAAAATATTTCAAAGTTGTCTTTCCGATCCGATTTAAAACGCTCGATCCTTTGACAAACTCTATTCGCGTCCTCTCCGGCCCCTAGTTTAATGCCGCCCAGAAGTTGGATTTTCACCTCCTTTGGGATGTATTCCAAGAGATTGAAAGTTTCTTCTACCAACTTGTTATCAGTATTGCCCTAAATTACGCAGCCTCCGGTTAGCTGTTCTGCTATCCACGGTTCGGACTTGCTCCGTTTTGCTCCAGAATTGGGTGGCTCCATTAGACCGATTGAAGATGGACTCACATATTGTTGCACACAGCATATTCCGTCCGCTTGCTGGTTCTTCTAACATACAACTGAATCTCTTACTGGAGTCAGCCTCTGTGAGCACTGAACAAATGGGTATCGTCCAGAATGCATTCAGTGTTGCACCTGGTGTGGCACCAGCGAATGGGGTTTTTCCTGGCCATGGGCTTCCATCAACTTGTCATCGCCCATAACCTCTCGGGGTTTACCGTCAGCAATGATGCGCCCATTGTCTATGAGGACGACACGGTCGCATACCTCCAAGACGAGTTCCAGGTCATGAGAAGCGACTAGAATGGTCTCATTTGATGCCTGCAAAAGACGAATGAGACGACGCCGAGAACGGATGTCGAGGTTAGCGCTTGGTTCATCGTAGATGAGCAGCCGCGGCCGCATTGCCAGCACGCCCGCAATCGTGACCATACGCTTTTCCCCTTCGGAAAGGTGGTGGGCCGGTCTCTCAGCAAGTTCGGCCGCACCTACGACTGAGAGTGCCTCCGTTACCCTCGCTTCAACTTCGTCTTTCGATAGCCCCATATTCTGCGGGCCGAAGGCGACATCATCCCGCACTGAGGGGCAAAACAGTTGATCGTCTGGATTCTGAAACACCAAGCCCACATCGGAGCGAAAGTCTCCATTCAACACTGGCTTCCCAAACAGAACGATCTCGCCGGCAGACGGCTTCAGCACACCGGAAATCTCCAGAAAGAGAGTGGTCTTACCGGACCCATTAGGACCGATGAGTCCAACCCGCTCTCCCGGCATCACCTGAAGACTCACAGCCTGTAAGACGTTGGGCTTATCTGGGTAGGAGAACCACAGGTTTGAAACTGTGAGCACGGGGGCGACTGATTCCTGTGGTAGCATTGTTACATCTGATCTTTCATCAGGCATCTTCGAGTCATTGTAGCAAAACGGCTGAGCCGCTTCTACATAGGATGTCCCCGGCAACGAACAGGGCTGCAATGAAGAGGAAAACACCGAGAGTGATTATGTCGCGGGAATGGGTCTGAAACTCGCCTCGAGGATGTGGGGCATGGCCATAGCCTCGCAGGATCATTGCTTTGTACACTGATTCAGACCGCTCATAACTACGGACCAGGATGCTGCCACCCAACCAGGCCAGGATACGAAGACCACGAAGACTGAATCGGTGCCTCTGAAATCCCCGAAGACTCATTGCTGTCTGCATTTTGCGCAGGTCACCGCCGATCTCCTGTAGGTAGCGGAAGGAGAGAAGTACCATATCCGTCAGGATGGCGGGCAGGCCCAGCGCTCGCATCGCCTTGATGGTAGTCAGGAAGGGGGCAGTGCCGAAGAGAATCAAGCCAATCGTCAGTATCGAGAGAAACCTGGTAGCTATCAAGAGTACGGAATGAAGCCCCTCCTGGTGCACATCAAGGGGGCCGATGCTCATGACGATGGTTTGACCCGCAATGAAGGGCAAGATGAGCACCAGTGCCAGGAGAAAAAACGAGGGGTAACGTAGTCGGCTCAGCATGAAGGAGACAGGCAGTTTCGAGACAATGTAGATAGTGACCGTAACGACTACCATCGCCAGTAGCATATACAGGTCTCGGACAAATGAGAAGGCGAAGATTAGAGCCAGGAAGCCAACTAATTTATACCTTGGGTCCCAGCGGTGGAATGGGGAATCAAGGTGGGCATATTCATCTAAGGCTAGTTTCATACTCTTTCCAGAAGTTCTGGCCGCACTCGCTGGAGAAAGACGGCCAAAAGTGAGGTTATGACACCCTCGATGGCTATTATCGGCAGGTGGGCTATGGCTAATGCATAGATTGCCACCCGCTCGGCGCCAACATCCAGATCAGCAGGAAGGAAAGTAAGTAGAATGACTACGAACATCACTACTGACATCCCAATGGCAACAGCACCGGCCAAGAACCCAAAAACGGCGGTCTTCCTCGAGCTCTCTTTATTTTGGGATTTGCGGAGGCGGAATATGTAGTAGGCTACTAGTGCCGGCAATCCCATTATTATGGCGTTTACCCCGAGTGTGGTCAGGCCACCGTGCTGAAACATCACTGCCTGAAAGAACAGGCCGATGAGAATAGCTGGGAAGGCAAAGTAACCCAGCATAGCACCCAGGAGGCCGTTCAGCACCAGATGAACGCTAGCAGGAGGCACAGGGATGTGAATCCAGGAGACCACAAAGAAGGCAGCTGTAAGTAGAGAGGCTTTGGGAATCTCCCGACGAGGGTTTTCCTGCTGATTTATCTTCCGAAGCGAATACCAGGTGACTGCTGCGGTGGCAGCATACCCGGCAGCGGTAACCGGAACAGGAAGGATGCCATCGGGGATATGCATCAGGCCCTCCTCCTCCGCGAGAAATAGAGTGCTGTGCCGACGGTTCCCCAAACAACGCAAAGTGCCATCAGGACAATCTGAAGGGTGGTGTAGCCGCCAGCGCTGCCGGTCACTGCCGCATCTTCACCGATAGGAATATGAACGATGTCACCGTGGCCTGCCTGACGTACCTGGACATCCCAGATGCCCGGCTTGGAGGTATCGGGTACGAAGCTGAAGCGGCCTTCATCGTCACAGAACCCGGTGAGCCAGGGAGTGGAGGGGTCATCAGGGGCGTAGACCACGAACTGGGCACCAGCCATTGGTTCGCCATTGTCATAGGCGGCGACCAGCTCAATCGCCACGTTAACCGTGTATTCGATTTTCGCGCCGTGAGCAAGGGCTTTTATCGGTACCCCTAGGCCAAGGATAAAGACAAAGAAGAGACATGCGGCAATCCTCCACTTCATACACATAATCACCTCTCCTCAAGTCGGGGACTTTCTCGCAATTGCGTCAGCTCCCCTCAGTATTAAGTCTGACAGGACTACTCGCAGTGGCAATGGCCTTCGCCGACATGACCCAGAGTGGGCAGGATATCCACCAGCATCTGGTAATCCCCTGCTGCTAGTTTGGCGTGGAGCTCAGCCATATCCGCATCCAGCTTCCCAGCTTCCGCAATACTGGCAAAAGGTTCAAATCCGACAGCGCTAACGTTGAGGTCGTCATCCATTGGCGTCTCGGCATCACCAAATATGTGGTCGAAGTGGAAAGTCATCTCTACGTCGGCTGTGCCGCCTTCCTGCAGCATGCCTTTACGCTCATCACCAACATATTCACCGCAAGCGTATTCATATTCCTCATCGACTTTGATGCTGAAATCAACGCTCTGACCCTCTTTCTCGGCTGTCCCGATCACAACCACGGAGTAGCCAGCAGCCGGACCTGTGGGGGCTTTCACCATCTTCCAGGAGATGGCATTGTAATGGCCTACGGGAGCATCCGACACTTCACCCACGAGGATAGGTGGAGCGTTATCGCCACCCTCCGCCAAATCCACAGTGTATACGTTACCGAGGCTGATCTTGACATCACAATTCATGTCGGCACCCGAGTGGGGGTCATAAGGTGGGTCAGTTTGACAAGCAGTGACATCTGCCAGCGTAATGTACACATGATCGAAGTCTATGCTCCAGCCGTCTTTGGAAACAAAACCCTGTCGGACAAAGTCCTCGCCATTAGCGTCGAACTGAAGCGTGCCCACTGCAGCACCAGCGCAACCGATGAGCATAATGCTGACGACAAACAACACGGCAATGGGTAGCACAAGCATTCGCTTTCTCATTCAAGTCCTCCTAACATAAGATTCTTCGCAAATTTCCTCCACAAGTGCGCTGTTCCTTTCCTAGGCCATCTTATTTACACCTCCAGGTCATGATACTTCTCTTGCGAACACACCAAGTAGTGCAGTTAGTTGCAGTAGACGAGCAAAAAAGAAGCTGGCTATTTGCTCCCTCCGTGGTTCCTCCTACGCAGTGCTGTCATTCCAAGCGCATGCATGATTAATTGCAACGCGTGCTTAGTGCAAGCGGTTGCAACTATCTCTGGAATGTTAGCACGGGCCCCTGCTTGTGTCAAATCCTGAGAGGCTATTCAGCGGAACTAGTTGGGTCTGTGCTTAGACTGATAAGCGCATGCTTCAGATGGAGCGGGGACAAGTCAGTAGCATTCCTGTGACCTGAGGGATTCAGGTGCTGTGCCTCTATGGTGAGCGGGAGACTCGGCGGGCCAAACGAGCGAACTGCATTGAGCAGACCGATGCGAAACCACATATCAGTAAGAACCGGCAATGCCCTCATGCTATCGGGAAGCCCAAGGAGTACGTAGTCGGAGCGCTAGGAGATGAACACGTAGAAGCCGATATGAGTTACCCAGCTTCATTCGTGGCAAGGCAATTGTATTCTCTCAAGGCAGCCAGTGCTCGAATAGCTCTTTCAGGCGTGGGATAAATGGCTTTATGGCCGGTCTCTTTCACTTTCGGCAGCAAGGTCTCATCCCACTCTCCCGTAATCCAGGTAATCACTGGCTTAGCTTTACCATCGGCTACTTGCTGGATAGCCTTCAAGGTGGGGATACCGCAGATACATAATATGGCGTCTACATTGTCATCTTCGAGGAGTGCGGTCAAGCTTTCCCGATAGACCTTTCCGTAGCCATGGGTGATAGCTGCGGCTAACATGTCTACGGGATTAGTTGGTGGTGACCAAACGGGGAACAGGTGTTTGAGGTTGTCTACAGTCCGTGGGGATAATCTTGCTGGTTCAAAGCCATTTTGGGACAGGGCATCTAAGGCCATTATCCCCCCAGCACCCGTATGTGTGATTATCCCTATCCTGTTTCCCTTGAGGGGAGGCACGTTGATAAATGCTCTAGCGAGGTCTCCCATTTCGTCCACATCCCTTACAGGGATGATGCCGGCTTGCTTGAAGGCGGCTTGATATACTTCAGCCTTCCCCGTAATTGAGCCTGTATGGGAAGCGGCTGCTCGAGCTCCCTCTTCGCTGCGGGCTATCTTTAGCGCTAGTATCGGCATTCTCTTGCTCACCTTACTGGCAATGTCTGCAAACCTAGCACCATCTGTCACACTTTCGATTTGCAAGGCTATGAGCTTTATATCAGGGTCATGGCCCAAATATTGCAGCACGTCGGGGAAGTCAACATCGCTTGTATTGCCCAGGTCAATGCTCTTGCCGCTGGTAAAGCCGGCGAAGCCATTAAGGAAGCCTCCAGACTGACAGACAAGTGCAATCGGGATTTTGTCTGTTGGGCTGGGCACGAAAGCAGAGGTGAAGTTGCTGAAATTGTTGACTATTCCTAAGGAGTTGGGCCCAACTATCCTCATTCCACCTCGTTTGGCTATGCTGAGGACTTCGCTCTGGAGCTTTTTCCCCGTGTCATCAGCTTCAGCAAACCCTGCGCTAGTAATTACTGCGGCTTTTGTACCTCTTCGAATGCAATCTCTTATCACTGTGGGAACAACTTGACGTGGGGTGGCTATGATTGCCAAGTCTATGCCCGCAGGCAATGAGGCACAATCAGGATATGCCTTGAGGCCAAGGATATTTGTTGCTTCGGGATTGACAGGGTAGATTTTCCCCTGAAACCCGATTGCCAGCAGGTTTTCCAGTGTGTTGAAAGCACCCTTGCCGGTGCGTCGTGTCATGCCTACTAGAGCTACTGATCTGGGCTCCATAAGAAGCTTCATTTCATCTATGGTGCTCGTGAAGTCTCGTCCCCTGAGTGACATTATTTTGGTCATGTTATGCCTTGGCAGTCGTCTTGTAAACTCAAGGAATCACAGAGGTCTTCTCCAGGCTTCTTGCGACCTTATCATTTCTCCACACGAATCATCATAGAGGGCATTTCCCCCGACGATATCAAATCAAGTGATGGTTGATGTTTGGCGGAGAGGGTGGGATTCGAACCCACGGTCGCCAAAGGCGACACGCGCTCTCCAGGCGCGCCTGATAAGCCACTCTAGCACCTCTCCGCGGAGAGGGTGGGATTTGAACCCACGGCTCCTTTCGGAGCACCGCTTTTCGAGAGCGGCACCATCAACCACTCGGTCACCTCTCCTAGGTCAGACAATTATACCATGTGGGGCATCGTCAACTATGTGCTCTGTAGGAATTCTGTTAACAGCCAACTGGCACTTTGCGCCCTTCGGCTCTGGTCATTCTGAAGGAGCCAGGCGACCGGAGAATCGCACTCAGGGCAGAGTGCGCAAGGAGTCTGCAACAGATTCTTCAGTTCCAGGGTCAGAATGACAGAAAGCAAGGTTGCTAGACGCTCTCTTTCTAGGCTTCCTCAGAATGTAGTATGATTGCTGGATAACCCCATTTGGGAGTGTAATCTATGGTCTGGTTCAAGTTTGTTCTATGCCTCGCCATCATTTTGTTTGCAGGAACGAAGTTGGCTCGGTATGCAGATGCTATTGCTGAGAAGACAGGGCTGGGGCGGGTGTGGATAGGACTGGTGCTCCTCGCTGCCATTACCTCTATGCCTGAACTGGTTACCGGGGTAAGCTCTGTTGCCTTGGTTGGTTCCCCCGATTTGGCTTTGGGTATCCTGTTCGGAAGTTGCTGCTTCAATCTGGCCATCATAGCTTTGCTAGATATCCTCCACCGCCGTACCCCGGTTTTGAGCGCAGCAAGCCCACGGCACATAGCCTCGGCTGGCTGGGGAATATTGCTTATTGCCATTGCTGGAGGGGCTATTCTTGCTGGGGGAAGGTTTTCGGGATTAGCCCTGGGATGGGTGGGCGTCGCCAGTATTATCATCCTCGTGCTGTATTTAGTGGGAATGTGGTGGCTGTTCCGCTATGAACGTAGTCACGAGCTCACTGTTGCAGAGGCTGCCTCTTCCCGATATGAGGAGATTCCGGCAAAGAAGGTGTACCTTAGATTTGCCTTGGCAGGTGCGGCGGTTATTGCCGCCGGAATATGGCTATCTTTCATTGGCGATGAGATTGCTGTGACCACTGGTTGGGATGCCAGTTTTGTTGGGAGCTTATTCCTAGCAATTAGCACTTCCATGCCTGAGTTGGTGGTTAGTGTTGCCGCCTTGCGTCTCGGTGCCATTGATATGGCTGTCGCTGACATACTGGGAAGCAATATGCTGAATCTTGCTCTCATTGCCCCGGTCGACCTTTTCTATAGCGAGGGGCCCATTCTCTCCGTGGTATCCAGTGGCCATCTCATCACTGCTGCTGTGGTGGTAGTAATGAGCCTTGTTGTGATCGCTGGACTCAGGTTTCAGCAGAAGCGTAAGATTCTTGTCGTAAGCAGTTGGTATTCCCCCGTCTTGATCGCACTCTATGTTCTTGGGGTTTATGCCCTATTCACTTCAGGTTTGGCTTTGTGATAAGCTATTAAGCGCAAGCATTGGCCCCTGTAGCTCAGAGGATAGAGCGCTGGCCTCCGGAGCCAGGTGCGAGGGTTCGAGTCCCTTCAGGGGTATTTCATGAAAGGAGGTTCTATATTTATGGGTGAGCTTCTGGAGGTACGATGGCATGGAAGGGGAGGGCTAGGAGCAGTCACTTCAGCCGAGTTGGTTGCTCGTGCTGCCATAGAAGAGGGAAGGTATGCTCAATCATTCCCTAGCTTTGGGCCTGAAAGAAGAGGTGCACCAGTTATGGCTTTCCTCAGGATAGGCGATGAATTCATAAGGATGAGGACGGACGTTACCGAGCCCGACATAGTTGTAGTCATTGACCCCACATTGCTTCGTGTGGTGGATGTAACTTCGGGGCTTAAGGAGAATGGCAGAATTGTTGTCAATTCAAGGAAGTCACCCCAGCAGCTAAAGTCTGATTTCGGTTTCAAATGCCCTGTGGCCTCAGTTGATGCCAGCAAGATTGCCAAGGAAACAATAGGATTGCCCATCACCAATACCGCAATGATTGGCGCATTCTTGAAGGTTACTGAGGCTGTCACCATGGATTCCCTGGCTGAGCAACTGCATGAGCGCTTTGGTAAGAATGCCGGAGGCAATATTGAAGCTGCGAAAAGAGCCTACAATGAAACGGTAGTGTAAGGAGTAAGAATGGCAACAAGAGCAAGAAAAACGAAGACGGCAGTAAAGAAGTTGAGAACAGCGAGTGAGGTAACGTGGAGAGATATGGAAGTTGGCAGCATACTCACAGACGCGGGGAACGCCAGCTTACGCAGGACCGGAGACTGGAGATCCGAAAGGCCCATATTGGATAAGGAAAAGTGTAATAAATGCGGCTTGTGTTGGCTTTATTGTCCCGATGCAGCCGTAGATGCCTGTGAGGATGGATACTATGAGATTAACCTTTATTCCTGCAAAGGGTGTGGCATTTGCGCCGAAATATGCCCGAAAGAGGCGATAACCATGATAGAGGAGGAAGAAGAATGAGTAAAAGAGTAGCGTTAGAGGCTTCACACGCCTGTTCTGAGGCAGTAAGAATGGCGGACACTGATGTAATTGCTGCGTATCCCATAACACCCCAGACACATGTTCCTGAGCGACTGGCTGAGATGGTGGCTGATGGTGAGCTGGATGCAGAATATGTACCTGTCGAATCAGAACACTCAGCTATGAGCGCTTGCTGTGGGGCTTCGGCGGTAGGAGCTAGAGCTTTCACTACTACTGCGGGCGTGGGATTGGAGCTTATGCACGAGGTTCTCTATGTTGCGTCATCCATGAGATACCCTATAGTCATGGTGATATGCAACAGAGCTCTCTCTGCGCCGCTGAGCGTTTGGTGCGACCATTCTGACGTTATGTCTGTCAGGGATACTGGCTGGATTCAAGTATTCTGTCAGAATAATCAGGAGGCCTTCGATATGACCCTGTGGGCCTTTCGTGTTGGCGAGGACGCCAAGGTTCTCTTTCCAGTTATGGTTCATTTCGATGGATTTACTCTATCACATGTAACAGAGGCAATGTTCCTGCCGGAGCAAGAGGAAGTGGACAGATTCCTGCCCAAGAAACGCCAATATCAATTCGCCTTGGACCCTGATAAACCAATGACTCACGGAGCCTTTGGCCCTCCTGACATGTACACCGAGTCCAAGATATCTCAGGAGGTGGCGTTCAGGAAATCTAAGGAGCTAATAGTTCAAGGGTGGAAAGAGTTTGGAGAGATATTTGGTCGCTATTATTACCCGGTTGAACCCTACAAAGCCGAAGGTGCGAAGACCCTGCTTTTAATGATGGGGAGCCTGAGTGAGACAGCACAGCTGGTGGTGGACAGGAAAAGAGAAAAGGGGGAGTCTGTAGGACTCATAAGCTTGCGTCTTTGGAGACCTTTCCCGTTTGAGGAATTGCGCCAAGCTGTAAAAGATGCTGAGACCATTGTTGTCTTTGACCGCTGCATTTCCTTTGGCGGGCCGGGAGGTCCAGTCTTTTCGGAAGTCAGGTCGGCCTTGTATGGCATCGAGAGGATGCCGAAAGTTGTCGGCTTTGTGGGTGGTTTGGGTGGAAGGGACGTACCAATGAAGGATATTGAGTATGCATTCGACAGGGGTAGGGAAGTTGCCGAAAAGGGATCAGAGGAAATATTTGAGACAGTGGGTGTAAGAGGTAAGGTGGAGGGTATAAGAGAACCGAAAGGCGTTTACCTGCCTGCAAAATAGTGCAAGACTCGAAGCAGTTAAGTCTAGGGAGGAAAAAATGGCACAGGAATACATAAAGTTTGGTAAGAACCTTGTAAGCACCAAGGAAATTCTTGCTGAGGGACATAACTTCTGTATCGGTTGTGGGGAAGCGTTGGCAATGAGGCTTGCTTGTAAAGCCATAGGGGAGAATATGATAATAGCTATGGCTACAGGATGTGATGAGGTTTGCACTACTCCGCTTCCTGTCACTTCATGGAGAGTTCCCTGGCTGCATACGCTGTTTGAAAACGTTGGCGCTGAAATCTCGGGTGTGGAGGTAGGGCTAAAGGCCTTGATGAGAAAGGGAAAGATACCTGAGAGGGATATTAAGTGTATCGGTATGGCTGGGGATGGAGCCACCAGCGATATTGGAGTTCAGGCCTTGTCTGGGGCAATTGAGAGGGGTCATAATTTCCTGTACATCTGCTGGGATAACGAAGCGTATATGAATACTGGAATTCAGAGGTCGAGCAGCACGCCGTATGGGGCTTCAACCACAACTGCTCCCGCGGGGAAAGTCAGCATCGGGCAGAAAACCCGCAAGAAGAACATGGTTGAGATTTGTGTTGCCCACGACATACCATACGCAGCTACGGCTTGTCCTAGTTACCCTTTCGATTTGATGAACAAGGTCAAGAAGGGAGCAGAGGTTAAAGGCCCAGCTTACGTACATATTCTGTGTCCTTGTTGCACTGGCTGGAGGTATCCTTCAAAGATCACTATTCAGATGGGTCGGCTTGCTGTGGAAACAGGCATTTTCCCTCTTTATGAAGTGGAGAATGGCCGATATAGACTGAATGTCGATCGCCCCACACTCAAGCCAGTTGAGGAATACCTGAAACCACAAGGCCGCTATCGGCACTTGACGGACAAGGACATTCAAGAGATTCAAGAAATGGTAAACGAGGATTACGCCAAACTGAAGGCAAGAATAGCGTGCTTCTCAGCAGCTTAGGTTGCTATAGATAACTGGTACGGGGTGTGGCGCAGGGGTAGCGCGCATGGTTTGGGACCATGAGGTCGGAGGTTCAAATCCTCTCACCCCGACCATAGATAGGGAATAAGAGGCTTAGACCTCATGGCTCATTAAAAGAGCTAAATATAAGTAGATAGGAATTAGACCTCATGGTCTTTTCCGAGGCGGGTCCGCAAAATGAATAATGGTCGTATCAATCAAACTAGAGGCGCTGCCAGGGACATCCCTCGGGTCCCTAGCAAAAGGCTACGTTCTCACTCACCAAACAGAGGGATCCAGCCCACATACGGTCGAATATTACCAGGGGGCATTCTAAGCCGTTTCCTCTGGTACGCTGGGGAGGAAGGATGGTCAGAAGACGCCAGGCTCCTTAACGAGTGGCATATGAGAGAATTCCTCGGCTACCTGGCGACTGAAGCAAATCGCTGGCGGAAGCAAGGTAACGGCTCTGAGTCATCCTCGCGCAAGGCATCGTCGAGGACAGTTCATCATTACTACAGTGCGCTTCGTGCCTTTTTCAACTGGGCAGTCAGGGAAGGCTTCCTAGCGGAGAGTCCGCTTGCTAGGGTTAAAGTAGCTAAATCGAAGCCGAAAATCATCCAACCTTACTCCCTAGAGCACATGAAAAGGATGCTTCAGGTTTGTGACCAGGATTATCAGCACAATGCGAAATTCCTAGGCAGCCGAAACAAAGCGGTTATTCTAGTCTTCCTGGATAGTGGGCTCAGATTGTCAGAGCTAGCCAGTCTCAAGCTACGGGATATAGATACAGAAAGAGGCTGGATCAAGGTCACAGGTAAAGGGGGAAAAGAAAGGGTAGTCCGCATAGGCAAGGTTGCCCAAAAAGCTCTGTGGCGCTACTTGATGCATCGGGGTGAGACTGACCGACAGGAGTGCTGGCTTTCTGAGGAACGAAGGCCTTTGCAAGCTTGGGGGATTCAATCCTCTGTAGACAGGTTGAAGAAGCGTGCTGGGATCAATGAGGAAGGCTGTGTCCATAGATTTCGCCATACTTTTGCCCTGAATTTTCTTAGAGCGGACCGCAATCCTTTTAACCTACAGTATCTGCTTGGTCATAATTCGTTGGAAATGGTAAGACGGTATACGGCAACTTTGGGAATGGAGGATGCCCTTGAGGCTCACGTAAAGGCAAGCCCTGCGGATCTTCTTGGTCTGAAGTGATTCGTTTTCGGACTAGCGGAGTTTCGGCTTTGCCAGCGGGCATGGTTGGCTTTTTCAGAGATGTCACCTTAACTGTCCACCTAAGTTGTCATTCCTATCAATGTGCACTCTAAAGGGTCTTCGCTAAGGATCATTTTGGGGGGCTGGGTGCTGTGAGGAGCTTTCGTCTTTAGAGTCTTGTTTGCAGCGATGCTAGGCACAAGAAGTTCACCAGAATTGGTCATCTTGGGTAAGACTCGGGCCATGTTCCTTGCCGTGAGCACTACAGGGGCTGCGCTGCTCTGCTAGCGCAGACAGCATGGTGACATACGGCTGAGCTGCTATCCAGGCTCTTGTACCTGTACCCTCGCACGAGCGTAACTCAGTCTGCCATTAGTTGGGAGTTCTTGTAGTCTATGCTCTCCAAAGCGCACCACATTGTCCGGGCTCCTCTGTCCTCAGACCAATCATGATGGCTGCCAGTGGCTTGCAGCACCATCCTCCCTCTAAGGTAACGTTGCGTGCGCCTGGGGGGCTTCCCTTGGCCCTTCCTCCTGCAATTCCTCATCCCAGTTCCAATAAGAACCCGAGGCACCCAGGACCGGCAGACAGCAATACTTTCTTGCTCAGCTAGGAGTTCAGTGGAGTGATGATTGGTGGAGCCAGCACACGTTGACCGAGCTAGCTGCAACACCTACCTTTTCGTGCCAGCATGTAGAGCATGAGCAGGCGTTCTCCCCGATTACCATGTGCCAACGCTGCAGCACCCTCCTTTCTGTACCCTGCAAGAAGTCGCCTCACTTGGCGCAAGCATAGGTACGGTAGCCCGAGATGCCTTCTTGGCCCTCATCCTGCCCGTTTCCGCTCCGATTTAATACCATTTTAAAAGCACCAATTTCTTCTTTAAAACTATCAATCGCTTCTGTTCTTTGCTGCGGGGCACTTGACAGCTTTCATGGCCAGATGTAGACTCAGTCCAAACTGAATATAGATTCCGTCGCCCAAACTGAATAGGTGGAGTAAGGTAGGGCGACAAACTCTGGAGGCGTGCCAGAAAAACAATGTTGACGCTCCAGAGTTTGTCGCTCTTTCTTTTTTGCTTGGAGGAGATTTGGGTATCACTGTTAATGAAGCAGGGCGTCGAGGGGGCTTATCAGTCCTTAGAAAGTATGGTCGTAGCCACTTCGTGCGGCTAGGCAAGAGTGGGCAGTTAGCTATGAGGAACCAATATCCGAATAAGGCTCGCGACTGGGGGAGACGCGGTGGCCGTCCTAGGAAACCAAATGTAGATGAGATCATGGGGCAGGAAAGCAAATAAACAAGAAGGAGGCGTCGGGTCCGCCCCAACTGCTTTCCTGCCCCACCAGAGTATACCATGGCTTGAATCGGCAAAAAGAAAAGCCACCATTGGTAGGCCGCCACCGGTGGCTGGAAAAAGGGAGGCGAGCTTGATTCAGAATGATTATGGCGCTAATGAGGTGCAAATGCAACACACGACCCATTCTTGGCTAGGCAAGCACTCACTGAGAAAGAAATCTATGGCGGCTTTGCCAATCGCTTCATGTATATATATGCAGGGCCCAAAGACCCCCTGCCCTTCGCATTATGGGTACACCTATGCGCATGAATACACAAATAGCTCGGAGATGAGAAGATGGTTGATGAATTAGCCAGAAGGCCAAAGGCCAAGAAAACTGAAACAGTATCCCTGCTAGTTGAAAAGATAGTCCCTGATCCCAACCAGCCCCGCAAGACGTTCCGGGCGGATGAACTCCGCAACTTGGCGAAGAGTCTTTGCGAAACGGGCCAGATAAGCCCCATAGTGGTCAGGCCGGGAGCAGAAGGAGAATACGTTGTAGTGGTTGGCGAAAGGCGCTGGCGAGCAGCAAGCGAGGTAGGCCTGTCTCATGTCGACTGTATTCTCCGCTATGATTTGGATGAGCAGAGAGCTCGCGAACTGCAATTTACCGAAAATTATCAGCGCGAGGACATTCCACCCCTGGAGCAGGCCCGGAGCTTGAAGGCCTATCTCGAAGAATACGAAGTATCCCAGCGCGAGCTCTCCAGGCGGACAGGGATCCCGCAGCGAACCATTTCGGATCGGCTGGCCCTTCTCTCATTGCCACCTAGCGTGCACGCTCAAATCGAGGCAGGTAAGATCGGACCTTACGAAGCGATTAGGATTTGTAACCTACCTGCCGACCAACAGGAAGCTGCAGCTGAAGCAATATCATCTGGCAGAATAGGCGGGCGCATACTGGAGAAATTAGCTAAGCTGGCCCGGGCATCTCCAGGAAAGCCGATTCAAGATATTATCGACGAGCTTGTTTCCCCGGAAGCTATTGCGGCTTCTTCAGCCGAGGCTGCTGGCCTCTCTACCACCAAGCGAGGAGCAACGATCTATGATGAGACCCCACAAAGAATATCCAAGCAAACTCCAGAAGAGCCACCCAAAGGTGAGGTGACACTCGAACAGCTCGACTGGCGAGTAGAAGCTTTAGAAAACACCATGTCCAAGACTCTAGTTCGCCTGGACGAGTGGTTTAATGAACATTTCGGTAGCTCTCCGGCCTTGCAGCAACGATGCCCAAATTGCGCCAAAAACGGAGTTGAATATTGGACCTGGGATAAGAAAGAGAGAGTGCCCGTGCCTATGGAGATGAGAGAGGATTTTGAAGAGGAGGATATGGAAATAGAGATTTTGTATTGCAACAGATGTGGATGGATTTGGAAACCTGGTTATTTCTGAGATGACCCCACCCAACCTGGGGCTTCCACCCCGAACCGAGCGCGAAATAGTCAGCGTTGTTTTTGGGATGCGGAAATGCTGACGAGGACACAGTGAAAACCTATCTCGCCCAAGAAGAGATAAGATTGCTGGAGGAGGCAGCCACCAATCTTCGCGATCGGCTGCTTGTTAGGCTTCTATTCCACCTCGGTTGCCGCGTCTCGGAAGCCCTCGCTTTGAACGTGGAGGATGTGGACTTCAATCAAGGCGCAGTGACCATCCAGCACCTCAAGACCCGTGCAAGATTCTCCTGTCCTCATTGTGGTGCACAGCTGGGCAGAACCCATACTTTCTGTCCTGGGTGCGGCACAAGAGTGGAGAAGGCAGTGGCTAAAGAGCAGGAGCGGCGCAGGGTGAGAACGTTACCTATAGATGACGACACTTTGGATATGCTGCGGGGTTATATCAAGCGTGGTGGGCCCATATCTCAAAAGGGCAAGCTGCTGATCTTTGGCATAAATCGACACCGCGCCTGGCAGGTAGTGAGGGATTGTGCCAAGAAGGCTGGCCTGCCAGATCTGGTTAACCCAGAGACAGGAAAGAAGCGGGGGGTAAGCCCCCACAGATTGCGAGACGCCTTCGCTGTTCATGCCGTCAAAATCGATGATTCAGGCGATGGATTGAGGCTCCTACAGGAGCAACTGGGGCACGCCAGCTTTAATACCACAGCCAGATACCGAAAGGTAGGTGGAAGAGAGCATCGAGACTGGTACGAGAAGCTATGGCGAGGGCAAGGCCGTTAGGCGATCTACCATTGAGGCCAGCAAGAGGAGGCTTTCTGCGTCCCTTTGGCTGCGGCTGGTTTATCCGCGAGTTTCTCCTGGGCAACGCGCCGAATGGTTCACCTAAGATAGATTTGGATGTCGGCGCCCCGCAGGCTGACATTTTCTATCATTATAAGATGGCTCTTCGCATGGCCACCGCTTATGACAGGGCTACGAGAGTAGAGGAGAAGAGGGCCAAGCGCGAGAAGCGGCCAATCAACCCCGACAACATTGAAAGGCTTGCCGAAAGGTATCTGGGCCGTATGCCCTATAAAGCTCAGGGATGCCGCTACCACAGTTTTGTGGTCTATTTCTCGAATATTCAGAGATTGGGCTGGGTCGAAGCCACGGGCAGGGAGGAGCTTTCAGCCTTCCAGGAGCATTACCCTGCCGGTCAGCCTCGCAAGTATTTCCGCCTAACAGTGGCAGGACGAGGGGCCAGCGAGACTGCCTGGGCGAATCCTTATCTAGCTCTCTATGGCTGAAAGCAGGCTTCGCTGATGGCAGTTGCTTCTGTAAAGCTGTCAATCTACTAAGAATCGGAGGAGAGTTTCTTGTTCACTCTGGTCCAAATACTGTTCAAATGCCCGTTCAAATGTTTGTTCAACAGGAGTTCACATGTTCAACACGTCGTTCAGATAATTCCAATACTCAGGACAAAAAAGCGCTTGTAAAGGAGGCTAAAGATGGAGAGATTATCAGCGAAGAAAAAAGTTGCCGTAGTCAGGCAGTACCTATCGGGCCTATCCTATAATGAGATTGGCGCCAAGAGCGGTGTCAGCAAAGGCACAGTTGCCAATGTGGTCTCTGATCTGAAGGCGGGGATATTTCCCGAGGTGGTTGACGTGGTTGACCAGATTGAACTGCTGCGAGAATTGTCACTTGACCTCAAACGGTCAAAGTTAACCCCTGGTCAGTGTGCCTTGGGGCTCACTGTTCTCACCCGAATTGGCGAATGCGGTCTTGATCTAGGAGATATTGACCGCTGGTCTCCGATCCTCAAGTCAGCGGGAGGTGAAGCTGAGGTTCAGGAACTCGTCGGCACGATCTCCAGCATTCAAGAAGTGCAGAAGAGGACAGGTTTGGGTCTCGAGGAGCTCGACAATAAGGTCCACGAGCTGGAGAGAAAAGCATCTGACCTGGAGCCGATGTCAATGCAGCATGATGATTACCTAAAGCAACTTGCCGAACTAACGCGCCAACGAGAAGACCTTGCTAGCGTGGTCGCTGGTCTTGAAGAGAAATACAGACTCCTGAACCCACTGGTAGAGGATTTGAAAAAGCGTGAGCGGGATCTGTCACGCCGGATCAAGAACATGGAGACAAGGGCTGAGAAAGCCGAAGCGGCTATCGCTACCCTGAACAAGGAGCGGCAAAGACTTCTGGGCATTGGTCTTTCCCTTGAGGCACTGGCTGAATTCAGTCAGAGAGTACAGTCTATTGCCCAGCGTCACCACATCTCACCGGCAGGGCTCAGGGTGAGGCTACTCAAGGAATTGGAAAACCTCAGTCAGGGGCTGGGGTTGGAAACTCTGGTCCAGAGGCGACAGGTCGAATTGGAGGAGCAGGAGCAAGCACTTGCCCTGGCGAGGCAGGAGCGGGAAAGCTTGAAAGCGGTTGTTGAGAGCCTCAAGCAGGAAAAGACCAGCCTGGAAGCCAGCATCAAGGATACCAGGGAGAAAGTGAGCCGGGAGATAGCAAAAATCATTCCGGCGGCCAGGGATACGATCAACCGGTTGGTAGAAGAATTACAGCGTGGACACAACGAGGCTCTAGTAGAGGTTCGGCGGCTCAGAGATGAAGCCCTGGAGGTAGGCATAGAGGTCGGCCAGTACAAAGAAATGCTTCAATCTAATCAATGGCTAAGTGACCTTCTTGCCCTTGTCCGAGGTGAAGAGAGTGTCGAAGGTAAACGAGTAAGGGCCATCATCTTATCGGTACTACGTGGCGCTCTAGCGTGGTTGAAGCACAACGAAGCAAGTAACTTGCGATTCTCAACTCTGTCATTTGCCGTCGGGAACCTGATAGGAGAGCTGGAAAAATGGAAGGCCTGACGCCAAATAGTGCCTACCTGAAAAACCTGCGCTATCAGGTGAGGAAACTGACCACAGCCAGCCTCTCTTTGACCAATCTATTTGCCGAAGAGGCAGTCCGCCTGAATTGGAGGGATGAAGCATCACGCCTGAAGGCGTTACACTCCTCCATCAGACAACAGCTGGACCGGGTGAAGAGCAATGAAGATGCAGCAAGCTATGGACATAGTAAGGCTAAACTCATAATTTCCCTCGGTGGATTAGCTATGGGCCATATTAGCAAAGTGGTATCAAAAAACGAACAGCTGCTAGCCTTTTCAGATGATCTACTCAACAGCCTTGCCGGCAAACAGCGTCCTTTTGGCACGGTTCTTATTTGTGTCGGCCCCAAGGGCATGCCTGATGACGTACAGGTTGTCTCCATATCCCGGCTAGCCCGTGAATCAAACCGAGAAGAGCCTGAAGTAATCAACGAACTGCGAATACGTGGCTGTCTCTTGTTCAGTGAGCAGGCTTTCTCACGCTTGATTGATAAGCTGACCCGTGATGTTCGGGAAGGGCGGTTGTTTTTACCCATATCTACGGAGAAACTGACTGGGACTAGAACGTCAAGCTGCTTAAGGCTTCAGGTTAAGAAGTCGGGATAAGTGCCATATTCTTGGTTAGGATAATCCCCTAGGTCTTCCCCTTGATACTGTGTGTTCTGTCCTCTGTTGCTTCGCCTGGATAGTCTTCTTCCCCTGCCAGCACATTCATATTTGCCATTTGAACCGATTGACTTACATTAATCAACATGAGCCTTCCACAACGTTGTGACGAAAATATAGGTTCATTCTTTTAATGCACAAAAGCTCCTTTTGTTTAATAATGAAGCTAGAGAATTTGAACCTTAACAAACAGTAATCCGAAGCCGATTACTCATATTGAAAGCCGAAGCCTGAACGCTTGCCTTATTCCTTGCTCTGGCTGTTGCTTCACAAAGTGAATGCCTGGCCAGGTATCAGCTAGCCAGGCAAATCTAACAAATGGGGGTAACCAGATGCTAGACTGGGAAAAGTATAGTCAAATTGCCGACAGGTTTCAACACAAGGCAAGATTCGAGGACAGGCAAGACCTAAAGCATGACATCATAGTAAGGCTTGCCGAGCTAGCTAGCAATAACGGGGATAAGCCATTCAGCGAAGCGTCTATGCTTAGAGTCGGTAGCTATGTGACAATGGAGTATTGGCATCAACAAAAGAGGGTGCTGACCATGCTAAGCCTCAATGACGAGGTAGAGGATGAGGAAGGCAATACGGTTGAGCTTTACCAAACCTTAGCAGATGACAAAGCCATAGACTTAGAGGCATGGCAAGACGCTAGAAGATGGCTTCTGGGATGTCCCAAGAGGCTAGTTAGGGTTGCCTACAAGAGGATGCTAGGCAAAGCACTAAACGAAACGGAGCGGAGATATTTTAACCGTGCCCGTCAAAAAGAGCTAGCCAAAGCGCAAAAAACCCTATTTTGATGTCCCGTTTTGGCCTCTCAAAATCATTACTATAGTAGAGGGGAAAGAGAGGCTAGCGGATAGCAGCTCTCAAGTAACCTCGACAGCTTCAAGAAAGCCCTTGCTCTATCGGATGCCTGAGCTAGGCTAGCTCAGGCAAATACGAAAAGGGGGTGATAGATTGGAGCAAGTGAATATAGTAGGCAAGCGTTCAGGTGATGGCTTCGTAGCTCATAAAGACGAGCTTGCCAGTGCTCTTTCGAGAGCACAAGGCGAAAGAGTAACATTATTCGATGATGATGTTACTCTAGGCCGAAAAGGCTTCACCGCTTACCTTAAGGCTTTAGCAGGTAGCAATATCGTCAAGATTGTGCCTGCTAACGGTAATGCTAGCGGTTCGCAGGTTACCGACAAAGGCGTTAAGGTAGTTTGCGGAAGCCACGAAAGCTATCTGCCAAATGGAGCATGGCTAAAGGAAAACTTACCTTTCACCTATAGCCAAATCCGTGTATCTCCATGTAACGCCGTCATGCCAAACCTCGGAAGTGTTGAGCTAGCCGAAGCACTGTCAAAGGTTTTGCCGTTCACTTCGAGTGACGAAGCAAGACCGATATTCCAGTGCGTTAGGTTTTTGCAGAAGGATGGCAAGCTCACTCTAGCGGGGTGCGATGGCTATAGCCTAAGCGAGGTTATGCTTAACTTCGAGGATGGCGAAGCGGAAGCCTTAGTCAACAGGGATGAGTTGAAAGGCTTAGTTTCTGCCTTGCGGAAAGCCAAAAGAGTTAAGGTTAGCTTCGAGGAAAAGCCGAATGGTGACGAAGGCTTGCTGGCGAAATCTCTGGTAGTGGATACTGAAGTAGTCAGGTATAAACTCCAAAGCCAAAGCGGGGAATATCCTAAATACCAAGGTATCATACCTACAGAGTGTGTAGCTAGAGCTATGGGGTCGGATGTCAATAGTGGACACCAAAGCCCTTGATGCTGCCAGTAATCCAGCATAGTATTTTTGGGCATACTTCGCCGGCGATAGGAAGCCTAGTCTAGCCTGCAGACGCTGCCTGTTGTAGAAGATCTCGATGTATTCTGTGATGTCTTGTATTGCCTCTCGTCGGCTCATGTAGCAGCGGTGATGGACCAGCTCCTGTTTCAGCGTTCCCCAGAAACTCTCCATAGGCGCATTATCAAAGCAGTTTCCCTTACCGCTCATTGAAGCTTGCAGACCACACTGCTTCAGAAGATTCA
>Ga0209986_10001165_pt1 | contig 25518 bp, 30 predicted proteins | sample BlataG_FD_183168 | JGI IMG/M metagenome (GOLD analysis project Ga0209986, IMG submission 183168) | Deep subsurface microbial communities from Black Sea to uncover new lineages of life (NeLLi) - Black_00105 metaG (SPAdes) (version 2) | ecosystem: Environmental > Aquatic > Marine > Oceanic >... | reverse complement strand
CACAGCATTTAATAAACATACTCATTTCCATGTCTCCATTAAATCGAGGTCACAAACAACTGGGACCTCTAGTTCTACTGCTCGTTCCATAAGGTCTTTCATCCTCAACGCCTCCATCTTAGACTCTACACCGTAGTCAGCCTCATCGTGGACCACGATATATGGGACCTGCTTACGATCTTTATACACATCGACTATGGCCTGCTTAGCCTGGTCCCCGGCACTTCCCTGTATCAGTGAGTTGTAGGCATTTCTCGTATTCGCCCGCACCAGCCTCACCCCTGGCCACTTCTCCTCTGCCTTTTCATGAGACAGGGGTTCGATATATTGTCTGTGTCTTGATCGTCGTTTCCATGAATCAAATGGCTCCCATGTATTGAAGTGTCTACGCCTACCAAGTATAGTCTTTATGAAGCCAGTTCTCTTTGCCTTGCTCTCACATCGGTCAAACAGATCTTTAATAAAGGGTACGACAGAATCGAACTTATCAAGATGGTCTTGTGCGATCTTAACAGAGCAGCCTGCTTTCTCTGCCATCTTCTCTATGCCCATACCGTAACCTCTACCTAATGCGCAATCCTTAGACTTACGTCGATCTAGACCAGTAGACGTTTGAATCGGTTCGTAGAAATCCATGTGTGGATTATTGTTCCATGCGTCACGGTATTCTCGCGCACCTCTCAGACTAGAGAGGAAGGCGTAATGAACACTTATCCTTGGCTCTTGCTGGCTATAGTCGAGCTTGCACCATCTTTTTCCAGGGTCGGGGATAAAGATACTTCGAATGAGGGGAGCAAGTTCTTCATCTCTTGCAGGCACTTGTTGAAGGTTTGGATTACTGCTACTGAATCTTCCTGTTCTAGTTCCACCACTGTCCTCAACTTTATCATCAGTTCTTGTTGGTTTAAACCTGGCATGTATTCTCCCATCTATAGCTGCATCAATTATATCGGTCTTTATGAACTTACCCATGGCCCGATTAATCGTGCGTATCTTTTGTATCTTATTCAACCACGGTACTTCATGTGCTTTTAGCCAGTCACTGGTAAACGTGGGATTGTCTGTCTCCTCTATTCGTGGATAGTCTATGCCTCGCTGATCACAGACCGCAGCAATCTTCTGTCCAGACCACTCATCGATGAAGAAACCAATGTCGTCTCGCACTTCGTTTCGCAACGTATCTTCTCTCGTGTCAAACTCTTTCGCAACTGCCTCTGCTTTTTCGAGGTCAACGGGCACACCTTGTAACCGCATTTTAAGGAGTATAGGGAGAAGCTCTGTCTCGAGCTGGAACACTTCCCACAAACCTTCTTCTTCAAGTTTCTTCTTTTGTATGTCGAATATAGCGCATGGCTTATACGCATCGCCCTCAGCGTACGCCCCCACATATTTAGCTGGGAGTTTCCATAACTCAGCCTTAGGGTCAATTCCATAAGCTTCAGCAGCTTCCCGTAAGAGGTCTTCGTCTTTGCCCTTGCCCAGATATTGGTGGCTAAGTATTTCGAGCGCGTAACGTTTCTTGTTCTCGTCGAGCAATGCCTCAGCAACTTGTACACAGTAACATGGTCCAGCAACTTCCACCTCCTCTGTATTAAGCCAATCAAGATCATACAATAGATTGGCACCGATTTTTATTTGCTTAGGATTTGAGAGAGTTTTGCGTAACCAGCTAAACACAATGTCCGGGTCAAGATTCCCACCACCAAGATGCCGCACAGGGAAATAAGCCCTATAGCCAGTATCAGTGCTAACACTGACACCAGCAACGAAACCATCTTTTCGTATAGTTCCTGGTCCCTTAGTCTTGAGATGCGGATCTTTAGTCTCACAGTCTATTCCTATTACTTTAGCCTGACTTAGATCAGGGAAACTAGTCGGAGCCATCCAATCACTTTTCGGTTCGAACAGCGTTCCTTGTAGTCCATTCTTTGGGGATTTCTTCTTCCGTGCCATACTCTTTCCATCCGATTAGTTTTACTTCATCCCATCTATCGATCTCCTCCTTCTTTTCACGTTGGCAGATAACCGGTAGCAGGCCTACTCCTCTATCGTTTTGGGTGATGTTCCCCCTCATACGTACAATGTCTTTATCAGCCTTGACCTTGGCCTCGGCTTTATCGTACATAAAGTCCTTAACTCTTATAGATACTAGAAATATATTAGTCATCTAGGTTAAATTCCTTGTCTTTTAGGTTACATAGTGCATCCATAAGGTCACGGGGTGTATTCATAGAATAAAATGATATACCCATGATATCCTCGTGATACTTTGCATCAGAAGAACTATCCTCAACCTTGGACAGGGGTCTCGCCTTTTCCCAGTTCTTCTCGTATAGATGCTGGCTTCCACAATTCAGGTGTAAGGTGCGTGGAGTAATTGTTGTCTCACTGAACTCGTTTAAAGCTAGGCATACATACCAGCTGATCATACTGAATGTGAATACGTCATAAGGCCAACCTAACCATGAATCAGATGATCTCATGTTAACCACTGTATTGAGTCTACCCTTCCTTATTAAGAACTGCATCGTCAATGTGCAAGGTATATCAGATGATTGTCTCGGCATCTCTCTCCAGATAGAGATGATCGCTTGTCTACTATCTTTATCGTATTTAAGGCATTCAATCACATACCTCATTTGTTCAGACACCTTGGGGCCATACGCCCCTTGGAACACGTCTCCACCATCACTGAATTGCCTAATCGATGGAGCATACTTGACGATGTCCTCAACCCTGTTCGAACCGTTAAGAATCATGTGTGCCTCAGCTGCCATGAAATTATAACTTAACTTTCTGTCTTTAACTAAGACACTTGGCATTAACATATCTACAGTTGATGTATAGTTAAGTATCTCCTTGGTATTCTTACCACGAGGAGATGACTTTTCTCCATGCTGAAATAACCAACCCAATAATATTTGCCATTCTTGTGATGCACTATAACCTATCTTTATCATAACACTCCTGTCATTATACTTATTGCTGTTTTTATTGCCTCTTCCCTCTTGTCCGGTGCTATCAGACCAAGGCAGAGACCTATACATTCTGATAGATGCGATTCAAGAATCTCCGGACTATACCTACTTTTCCTCTTGATATTATCTGTGTTCGTTGAATAAACTATCTGACCCTGCGCCTTGCTTATATGATACAACAACGCTTTCCATGGTTGTTTTTTCCATACGAGGCTTTTAATACCTCTCTTCAGGTATTGCTCAGTGCAGAGACTCAGGCGTTCTCCCACTATTATGAAGTGTATTGCAGCAGCCGCGTATGACTCATCAGACGATGCCGATCCTAACCACTCCATTCCTTGGTATATCTGATATACACCAATAGAAAACCGTCTCATAGTGTCTGCAGGGTACTTATTTACCTTGTCGTATTCACTACACCAGACTTGTAGGTCTACAATTTTATTCATTATACTAGGTCCTTAAGATCAGGCGCTTTCCAACCTTTAGGTTTCTCCACAAACTTTGGACCATCAGGATTTGGGACTTTCTGCATATTAGCAGCATGTACTCGTTGCCATGCAGGATAAAACGCATGAATAAGATCATCAGCATATAACAGCCCAAGAACCACATAGATTATATCTATACAAGCATCTAAAACATCTTCTGAAGTGTCTGCATCTATAAGTTCACCCACTTCTTCTTGCAAATGATCTAACTTCTGCTCGGCCACACCTTCATGTCCTCCTGGTATTTCCATCTTCTCATGAAAGTCAATAACATCTAAGACGATGTCTGTTGGTAATTTAGGCCTGTGGTCAAACTTTATATCCTGTGGTTCAAGGGCCACGGCCATTCTCTCAAGAACCGCTAATACCTTCCCCTCATACGATAGTGTCGGGCCCTGACAATTCTTAAACTTCTCAAACCTACGGTCTTGCTTAACCTTCTTCATACTTTCTTCATACGTCATCGTTTTAGTTCCTTCCATTTATCGCTACTGGACCACGGTTCAGATACATTCTCCCATTTAGGTAAATTTTGAATATTCTGAGTTGGCTTTACGTGCCATAATACATTACGAGACTCTTCAGGAAAAAACGGAGCCATTATACATGATAGCACGTTTACATCATAATAAGCACGCATCTCATTAAAGAACCACGTAAGCCTATCATCCATTTGGTCACGGTAATCTGTTATACTGGCGAAAGTTCCCCACCTATCTATTACTTCAAACCCCTGTTGTAGAAGGACTGCTCTGAACGCTTCATATGTCATCTCATTCACATGGTTCCCAGCTGCCTTACCATTAAAAACAGGGGTTGAGATAAATATGTCTGCGTCAGGCGAGCACATACTCTTTATATTGTCGAGTGTGCGTAACACATGTTCTGGCTCTATATGCTCAAGCATCTCGAAACATGTAACAACGTTGAATCCACCATGCTCCTTGGAAAAATCGAAGAACTCTGCAAAATCTTCCTGCTCCCAGAATTCAAATCGATCCTCATATTTCCCGAAGGTGCCTGGTTCGATCTTTCCATAGTCCACACCGACATATGCTTCAGGTGGCATTTTGCTTGAGTAAAGCATCTTGGCCAACGGTGCCTCTTTACCACAGCCAACGTCCAAGATTCGTGCGGTCTTATATTTGTTGCCGAGGAACTTCATGACGTGTGACCATCTCAGACAGTGGGCTATATAGTCCCTGTGGATGAAACCACGTTGTTCAGCATTGTCCACGCTCAAGAATGTCTTGTCAATAGATTTACCAGTTCTATTCGCCATCTTCATCCTCCTTCTCAAAGTTCGGTGCGCGGTCGTAATATTTCTTAAGACGGGATTCAAGCATCACGGTTATCGGACCACCGTTCTCGGTCTTTGTAGCATAGGACCCGATGGCAATGTGTTGCTCGTCAAGTGTCACGAGTGTTGTTGTATCGCAGTGAACTCCAAGGTTCTCGCCACAGAACTCACGCATCTCGTCTTGATTCTGCCCATCATATTGAAGGACAGTAATCACATCGGGTTTCTTCTCGTATTTCTTTATCTTCATGATGTCTCCTGTTTTTATTTACCTCTGTCAGATTAATGAATGAACCACTAACCTGAGAGAGGCGCCGACCGAAGCCGGCTAACCTCAACAGGAGAAATTACTGAGTAACTTCTACATAACCACGCTCAACCAGACCTTTCTGGTAGTAGCTCAGGATGCGGCCAATAGGCTGCACTGTGGTTATGACTTCTTCCATCGCGGTAAGAAGGTCAGGACGGGTAATACCCTTTTTGCCGGCCGTCTTTATGAGGTCCATGATTCCCTGCTCCTGCTTGCAGAGTTTCTTGTCGCCCTCAGCAGGCATGCCCTTGAAGTTGAAAATCTGCTTCGCAGCTTTCTCTTCCTTGGCTTTCTTCATCGCGGCGGCTTTGTCGGCCTTTTCTTTCTTCAGCTCTTCTGCACTTTTCTTAGGTGCAGCCTCTTTTGTGTCTTTCTTCGGCATTGTGTACCTCCTTTATTTGGTTAACGCCATGTTTAATAAAGTAACATAGTAATATGTAAAATTACTGATGTACAATCTTCTTTTACGCCATAATTAAACAGCATCGTTTGAACTTCCGCCAGGAACTTCGAGTGATTTATCCACGTTAAGGTTAACTGTCTCTATGATCTGCTCCATCTTCGCCCTGACACTACCAGCCTCAGGGAAGAACCATGCTGCATGGTCCACGAATATCTTCGCATCGGTGCCCATACCCAATAATGCCTCTGGCTTCACAGAGACCGTGGCGCACGGCATAAGAAAGATCATGTGCTTATCTGCAACTAAGAACTTGGACTCATCAAGTCTCTCGATCTTCCGCTTCTTATGTTTACAGAATCTAGCCAACAACTTTATGCAATATTTATGCTGGTGCACGTTACATAAGAATACTGCGGCCTTGCCCTCATTCTCAATCACGAAGTTTAGCATCTCAGCTATTAACGTGCTCGTGGTCCCCGGTTTATCTATACACTCGTTTCCATCTTTAAACGCTATTTCTTTAAACGCTATTACCATTATTTACCTCTCTATGCCCACCAAGGCATCTTACAACAGAATGCCGTAAAGTTCTGGTTGTGTATAATAACACAGGGTTCACGGTCATTCAGTTCTTGCTCCATCATTTTATTATATTCTTCATGATCAATAGTCGCATCTTCTTTCACACATGAAGGACACTCCCAACCGACGAGCATGTTATATCGTAGCCTACAGCCATGTATCTCACAGAGGTCATTATCCTCTTCGGCTATTGGTTCTCCATAAACTAATCGCTCTTCTTCAGAAGTGTATCGCTTCACACCAACCTCACATATCTGTTACTGATTAACTGCGGACGATAGTAAGAGAATACTCGCCACGCATCCTGTCTCGTGGCCAACAGACTCTTCTTCTCTTCCATGAGTTCCTTCATACGTTTCTCGGTGACCTCATCTGTCCCTTCAGACAAAAGAATCTCCAAACAAACCCTGGCCTGCGGTGGAAGACCCTCCGTATTACGGCTAGCGAGCTCCTTATCAGTTAGGTCCGAATCTTTAACGATCACGTATTTACGATTAGATAACTTTTTCCCTCGTCCAGGGGTTGGGGATGATACCGCGTTTGCAATAGTAATATCATGACCGATCAAGCAGAGCTTCCGCCAGACTAGTATCGAGTAGTCCATCTTGTTGAGCTTGCTCGAGTTCGTGATTGTCACATTAAACCGCATAGCGTATTCTTTCAACTCAGCAGCATCACATACCTTATAGAACTCTTGCCAGTTCATAAAGATACGTACCTCACCATCAGAGGACTTCTTTAACATCTCCTCAGTAAGCCGCCTCTTGGCCCCGGTTAACATATGTATCGTCCCCTCCTTCTTAGGAACGATAAGCGTGTACTTCAGGGCTGGATGACCAGCATCCGTCAGCGGATTCTTCTCCTTATCTTTCTTTGCCATACCTCTCTCTCCTGTTGTGAATGTTACACTCTCTCCGTTGTCAGTATAAACATGACTGCTTTTATCGACTCCGGCCTTCTCCATCAAATTTAATAATCCGTTAAAGCCCATGGTTCTCAGGGCCTCGTACCACTCTTCTTTAGTAAGTGATAAAATGCCACCAGACCCGGATTGGTCTGATGGCGTGGTTACGGTGTTGAATAAATCAAGTTGCATAGTTGCTGTCATTGGAGGTATAGTATAACGCCATACCTCCAATGTACAATCTTCTTTTACGGCACTTTAACTGACTGCAAGTATTCCCAGCAAGCTTCTAGGACTTTTCACGTCAGGAACCTTCATCACAACGGGTAACTTAAACATCCACTCACAACGAGGGCACTGATATAACTCTTTCTGCAGCATATCCCTGGCCGTCTTGTCGAAGTCCGCGATCATCATATCGCAGTTAGGACAGCAGCCCTCATACTTACCCCGCTTCCTGTTCCGTGCACTCCGGCCCCGGGCATCGCTTAATGCCTGACGGAGCTTGGACTCCGTCTTGCGGGTCCTCTCTCGAAACCTCATCTTTTCTATCTTCTTCAGTTTTTCTTCCATTGCCATACCTACTCCTCCTAGTTTGCAACCAACTCGAATGAGCCGATCTTGTTATATCCTCTCTTCTTAATAACAGCCCAGTCCCTATATAATGCTCGATGCCACCCTCTGAGGTGACTTCTGACATATAACCTGGAACCAAGGACCACGAAATCTAATATCTTATCTTGACACATGGTCCTACTCTCCTATTGCACTGAGCTCCATCTCGTTTACGGTCTCGTGTAACTTGTTTAACTCTGATCTTAATGAACAGACAATTGCGATTAATATCAGTAATGCAACTGACATTCCTACTATTGACCAAGACAGGGTTTCATTCGCTGCCTCGACCTCGTTTATCTTATCTTCCATACTCTTCTCCCTTTTATCTTACTTCTCTACTGCTACATGAATCTCTCTTATCTCCCACTCTATCTCGAGTGAATTAAACTCACTTACTGAAGTATCATATTCCTCACAAATAATTTCCTTCACTCTTTCTTCTGGAATATTATCCACATCCATCACCCAAATATCATCCATATCATTAAAATCTATCCCACGAATCATTGCTACTTTTCTTGTCATAACTCTCCTCTTATCTTACTTTGACAGAAACTCAATAACTTGTTCCTCTATTCTAGTCAGACTTTCTTGAAAATCATCATCACCAAGAACTTCTAAACCATTCTCCATCATCTTAAATGAAATTTCTTCTTGTATCTTAACTCTTATCTCATCGCCAATATCACTGGCAATTACATCCTCTAATATGTTCCTCTGTTCATTATCCATAACTCTCCTTTATTCTTATTTAATGGCTCAATAACATTCTCATGATGGTTTTGGATATAATTATCCGTCTTTCTTATCTTCTTTTTCTTCCACGATATTATTGTAACTGATAAATTTCTCATCAACCAGTACTTTACGATAATAGGTGAAGTTTTTCCACGGACTTTGTTTTCCGCCTATTTTAGCTCCATTCTTATCGATTAACTCGAATAATTCTTCTTCGGTTAATCTCGTCTTATCTTGCGAGTAAATAATCTCGAGCATTATAATTGCTTTTTTAGGTAATTTTGCCTCTTCATTACCTTCGAGAATAAAATACTCTCTCCTCTTAATTCTACTCCCTACAACCTTAATAGAATTTTCTTTAATCTTCTCTAACATTTTATTTCTTTTATCTGTCATAATATTACCTCAATCTTTCAATAATATCATGAGAATGTTAGTGAGACATTAAATATTCAATTTTCAAAGATCAAACGAGAATTTATTAATTTCTCGCGACAAAAATGATTATGAAATATTTATATGTTTATTTACAACATAAAATAGATTTATTTTTAGAGAATTGTCGTAAATTGTTACAAATCAACAAGTTACGACTAATCACAACTAATTATCTATCAATCAAATTCATGTAAATTCATGATCGTAAGTTGTTACAATGCAAGTACTTATGAAAACTGGTGTTGTAAGTTATTCAATACCAACTACTTACGACTTGTGTGTATTTTATCATTGTAAGTTGTTACAATGCAAGTATTTACGACTTATGTGTCATGAATCGTGTTTCACGGTTCTTTGTAAGTTGTTGCAATGCAATGACTTATAACTAAAACAGGGATTAATTTATAGATAGAGATATTTTAAAGATAAAGTTAGTTGTATTAGTTCTATTAGCCCAGAAAGTGTGTAAATTATTGGTATTAAAGTAGTTAGAATTAGAAAGATATTGGAGTATTGTCTATTGTATCACCAATTGTATTAGCATAAGTTATTACAATGCAATGACTTAGGACATTTATTGAGGTTATTGAGTCTTTTTTAAAAAATAATTTATTTTTATTTTAAATTTATCAAAGTGTCAATACAGCAATACATTTAGTTATAAAGTGTTATAACACCAACCATTTACAACTTATTGCGACTCAATTTACTGCTAATACATCTAATACAATTTTTACTTATTTATTAATATCTATTATAGTTTTATTGTATTAGCAGTAAAACTTATAGTTAATTTACCGTCATAAGTGCTTCATTACTAACTATTTACAATATCCATGGCCATTATCCCTCCTCATTAATCCAAGAACCATAACTCATGGCCCTTAAGTTACACATCCAGGCCCATGTAACTTAACACACGGGCCATTTTTACAGGCCCATAGGGGGCGGGTTAAGAATCTGAATCTATACACCTACCCACAGGACCTCCGGGGGCATTCTATATACTAACAGATGTTGTCACATATCACCATTATCCTCCGTTTATACCACACCCCTGGCCCAGTTTCATCGGCAATATCAATTTAGTCTATACTAGGATTGACTATTAGGCCCCTCCTGGTCCCGTTTATTGTGGGAGTATTGTTAATTGTATTAGTATAAGTTATTCTCTTGCAATGACTTAGGAGATTTATTGAGTATATTAGCACTTTTTTAAAATATTTCATTCATATAGATTTCTAGAATGCCAATAACCGCAATAAATGATCTAAGTGGTTGACTATCAAGGGCTTATGCTAATACAATTGGTGATACAACACTCAATACCCCAATATCTTTCAGGCACTTGGACCAGGGTTTTATCTAACAACATTTCTACGCCTATGAAACTTATATAATTATTCCGTGTACAAATAGTGTTATATATAGTACTTTATTCTCACTATGGCGAACGAGGAAGCTTTATCGAAATCCAGGGACCGTACACTACGCGACAAGATGCTTAGGCTAGGATTCGGGTCCTCACCTAAAGCGGCACGTGCGCGTATAGCCGAAATATGTAAGGGGATGGATTACGACCCCATCGTATTTATGATTGATGCCGCGAGGAACGGGAGCATAGACGTTAAGATTCCTGTTGAGGGGACCGATGAGGTTAAGACTATAAAGCAATTTCTTGATGTTAAGGATATAATCGGCATACATAAAGAGATAGCCGGGTATATGGCACCGAAATTAAGATCAGTAGATGTACAGGCAGACATAAAGGCGAATGTGACTGTCAACGTTCAAAAATTCGCCGGTAACCCTATAGAGATGGAGCTAAGTGACGATATGATAAGACCAGTAATAGGTAACGCAGTAGATGAGCAAGGTGAGTTGAAACTTGATGAGATGACTGTAGAATCGCTAAGAGACCTCTGTGAAAATTTAGAGATTTCGAAGCAGGGGAACAAGGACATACTCATCGCAAGAATAGAGGAGAAACAACGTGAGTCTGAGAAAACGAACCCTGTTGGGCAGGACGACGAAACTGGGGACCAAGTCGACGGAGACGAGAACCCTGAAGACGAAGACGGAGAGCCAGCCTCAGAAGTTTCCAACGAAGCTGGAGACACTACAAGCACGACAAGCTGAAGAGGAGGCAGGTAAGTAGTGTCAGACGTTGAAGAAACCGGAATAAGTATACCCCATAACTGGGCGCCGAGAATGTATCAGCGCCCAACTTGGGATTACTTTGAAACGACCCCCCGACGAGCAAGAGCGTGTTGCGTGTGGCACCGTCGTGCGGGGAAAGATCTGATGGCAATCAACATGATTGCGACGCAGATGATGCAGAGGAAAGGTCTGTATTGGCATCTACTTCCAACATATAACCAAGGGAGGAAAATCGTATGGAACGGGTTCACGAAGGACGGTCGGCGGTTCCTGGACCACATACCAGAAGGAATACGCAAGAGGAAGAACGACACGGACATGCTCATCGAGACGACCTTCGGTTCGATTTATCAAGTTGTCGGGACGGACGATGTCGACAAGCTTGTAGGAACGAACCCAATAGGATGCGTCTTTTCAGAATACGCGCTTCACGATCCCGCAGCATGGGATTATATTCGACCGATCCTCGCTGAAAATGATGGGTGGGCCTTCTTTATATATACAGCACGTGGCAGGAACCATGGATACGACCTCATTGAGATGGCGAAGAAGAACAAGAAGTGGTTTAGCTCAGTCCTGATAGCCGGAGATAACGGCACCAAGAGACCGGATGGAAGCCCCGTTATTTCAGATGAGATTATCCAAGAGGAACGTGAAGCCAATATGCCTGAGGAAACGATACAGCAGGAATTCTACTGTTCATTCGATGCACCGGTCGTTGGCGCATACTATGGCAAGCAAATGATGCGGCTACAAGAGGAAGAACGTATTTGCACCGTGCCTCACGATCCCCTACTTAAAGTACATACGGCATGGGACCTTGGCATACGCGATTCAATGGCTATCGGGTTCTATCAAGAATATGGATTTGAGCAACGATGTATCGATTATTATGAGATGTCAGGGGAGGGAGCAGCCCACTATGCTAAGGTTCTGAATTCAGGCCATCGTAGAGAATACGACTATGGCATACACTATGCGCCGCATGATATTGAGGTGAGAGAGATAGGGACAGGTAAATCTCGTAGAGAGACGTTTAAGGAACATGGCATCAAGTTTAAAGTCGTTAAGAAGCATGACGTTGACGATGGTATTGAGGCTGTCAGAAATATGCTTCCATTCTTTTACTTCAGTGATCGATCACGCGCCCTTGAGGAGGGCGGAGGTCCGATGCGTCTTGTTGAATGTTTGAGACAATATCGGAAAGAATACGATGAGAAAAAGAAATGTTATCTGAATAATCCGTTTCACGATTGGACGAGTCACGGGTGTGACCAACTACGTATATATTGTATGGGCAAGAAGAAACGCAAGAAGTCGCCAAAGGATAAACTACCAAAATCAGTCGGAATGAATTATGACCCCCTGGCTCGGCGTTAAATTATTAGGTAATTACAGACAACTATTATATTTACATAGTTTTACAGATATGATTAAATACTTAAATGAGTTTTAAACAGTAGGAGAAAACTATGGCGTTTAATCAAGACCCAGGCAATATACGGTCCGGCTTCAGGGATAAAGGATTAAGTGAGAGTGAATCGAAAGAAGGATTAAAAGAATTGCGTAGGCTGCAGAAGCAGGAAGAGGCAGCTGGGGGGAGATTATGGGACCAACGTACATTTGATAATATTGCAAGCCATATTCTCTCTAGGCCTGAAAAAGCCCCCACGATTCTTGGCCAGCAGAAAGCAGCTCCAGCACCAGTAGCCCCACCCCCTACTCCTATAGGTGGACAAACAATTCTAAGGGACTTTCGTAAGATACTTAAGAAGAAAGGACGTAAGTCGACTATATTAACCGGGGGCTGGGGATCGACAGGTGCAGTCCGAAGGAAGAAACTTTTAGGAACAGCCTCCGGGGATAAAGCTCCTGGTACAATTTTAGGTGGATAATATGGTAATTGACCCAACAGTTTCTGGATTACTTGCTAAGCTAAATGAGCTCGATAATCAGGCCTCTGGATTTAAACAACAGTGGCAGGATATAAAAGACCTTGTACGTATTAATGCTAAAGACATTTATGGCACCACGATGCAAGGTGAGTATATGGCTGATAGCGTTTATGATGGTACGGCTATCTGGGCTCTTGAGCAACTTGCTGCAGCTCTTCAGGGATTCTTAACTCCACCCTCAAGTCGTTGGTTCAATATTACTGTTGAAGATACTGACCCATTAACTTTTGAGGAGAAGGCCTGGTTGAACGCTGTGTCAGAGATTATATATAAAGAGTATAGTCGACCTGAGGTTAATTTTAGTTCGACGATGAGTGAGAACTTCTTGGATATATGCAGTATGGGGACAAGTGTCGTTTACCAAGACTATAATAGAAAGAAGGGGCATATATTCTTTAGAGTATTTCCGATGGCTGATTGCCGGTTGATGGAGAATGATCAAGGGATGGTAGATACAATGTATCGCCAGATTCTTTGGTATGGCCGACAGATAGACCAGAGGTTCGGTCGTGATAATCTTCCTGAGAAATTGAAATCGGCTATAGAGAAAGATAAAAAGAATGCACGTAAATATAAGCTCCTTCAGGCTGTCTACCCAAGAACCGATCGTGATTTCAAGAAATTTACTAAGGTTAATAAACCATGGGCCTCAACTTGGATTAGTCTTGACTTTAAAGAAAAGGTTGATGAATCAGGATTTGATATGTTCCCGTATCACGTTCCTCGTTGGAGTAAACTAGCAGGTGAGGACTATGGTCGATCCCCGGCCATGACATGTCTTCCAGACATTAAGATGCTGAATACGATGGATAAGACCTTGATTAAGGCGGCGCAGAAAATGGTTGACCCTCCGTTGTTAGCTCCAGATGACGGTTTTATCTTGCCACTTAACACGGCTCCTGGCAGTGTTTCTTATTACGAGTCAGGAATAGATGATAAGATTATTCCTCTCGAAACTAAGGGACGATTCGATATTGGTGAGAAGATGATTGCTAGAAAAGCAGACCGCATAACTCGATCATTCTTCGTTGACTGGATAATACGAGAGAAGAAGCGCGAGCGTCAAACAACCCTTGAGATCAGCGATGATCGTAGTGAGATGTTGAGACAAATGGCGCCGATGCTTGGCCGCTCTCAGACAGAGTTAATTGGTCCGATGATTGCAAGAAGTTATCATATCTTGTCGAAGGTTGGTAGAATTCCAAGACCACCTGAGTCGTTACTAGCCCGTACACTTGCTTTAAGTTATACATCCCCAGCAGCTAAAGCGCAGAAATCTGAAAAGGGAGTATCTATCCAGCAGTTCTTAACTGGTGTAACTCAGGTATCGCAGATTAATCCTGAGGCGGTAGATGCTATTGACGTTGATGGGGCAGTCGCAGAGCTTGCTGATATAACTGATGTTCCTATTTCTATATTAAGGTCACCAGATGAGATATCTGCTTTAAGGACTAAGAGGAAAGAGGATGAAGAGCAGCAGCAGCAAATGCTACTTGCTAAAGAGGGAGCAGCAGCAACTAAGGACTTGGCGATAGCCAATGAGAAGGGCGGGGCGTTTTGATAGGCAAGGTTACCGAGAAACTTGATATTTTAAAAATGCACGAAGTGTATCAGAGTGTATTTGATGGACCTGAAGGTCGTGAGGTCTTGCGGCATATATGTAAAAGAGGCCACGTATTTGATAGCACTCACGTAGTGGGTGATTCACATTTATCAGCGTTGCGAGAGGGTGAAAGGCGTTTAGCCCTCTCAATACTAAAATATGTTAATAAAGACCACGCCAGTCTTATTAACGAACTTGCAACAGGCGACTAGGAGGTAGGCAGATGCATAATCTATTGAACATGTTTGGTATAATGAAGTGGATGTTTCCGTTTCTCGGAATGATGGCTCTATACGCGGATGACCCAGGAGCTCCTGCTGATCCAGCACCCGCCGACCCAGCTCCTGCTGATCCGGCACCCGCCGACCCAGCTCCTGCTGATCCGGCACCAGTTGATTTCCTGGCTTCGTTACCTGAAGACATCAGGATTAATCCTTCGATTACTGCCGCCGGGATTAAAGATGCAGAGACCCTTGCAAGAAGTTTTATCAACGCCCAAAAGATGATTGGTAAAGATAAAATTGCTCTTGTTAATGAGAATTCTACTGATGAGGAGAAAGCTGAATTCTTCAAAGCACTGGGCCGTCCTGAGACTGCAGATGATTATGTGAAGATCGGCGATGATGTTATCAAGGCAATTAATATGCCTAAAGAGGTTATTAAGAGTATGTTTAAGAGCATACATGATGCTGGTCTCTCTACTAAGCAAGCTAAGGGAGTGACTGATTTTGTTACTGGTATGCTTAAAGAGCAGGTAGATGCTCATGCAGCAGCTCGTTTGACTAAGCACACTGATGCTGAGGCAACCTTGAAATCAGAGTTTAAGGAGGATTACGATAGTAAGATCACTATCGCAAATGAGGTTATCAACCAGTTCGGAAGTGAGGGATTGCTTGAAGAACTTCAAGCATCAGGACTTGGAGACAACCCTGGCGCAATAAAACTTCTTGTTGCCATCGGTGAGGCGATGCTTGATGATACATCTGATGGTAAAGGTCCTGGTCTTGTACTTAAGGGTATAGACGGAGCAAAAGCAGAGATCGAAACTCTTAAGTTAGATACTGAGTTTCAGAAGAAGCTGCTTAATAAAAATGAGCAAGGCCATAAGGAGGCAGCTGCTAAGTGGTTGACACTTCACCAGCAAGCAGCTCCGAAAGAAAAGAAAAGTTAATTATCCCGTGTACAAATGATTTTATGCATGGTATGATATAACCATAATTTGCTGGGGAGCCGTTCTGGTCCAGCAGTTAATCTAGGTCCTAGGTGGGGTAGCCTAACACTGTTTAAGTAAACAAGATTGGAGGATGATTATGTCATTCGAAGTTGATACAGCTTACGTCAACGCCTACCACAGTAATGTGGAGATCATGTTTCAGCAGAGGGGTTCGAGGTTGCGCGAGACTGTAATGGTTGAATCGCAGAACTCTGAGTATGATTATTATGATCGTATCGGCGAAGTGGCTGCTGAAGAAGTAACCAATCGGCATGGCGATACCCCACTCATTTCTACGCCTCATACGCGTAGACGTGTTGCTACACGTGATTTTGATTGGGCCGACTTGATCGATAAACGCGATAAGATTCGTATGTTGGCCGACCCGACCGCGTCATATACAAGAAATGCTGTATATGCTCTTGGTCGTTCACTTGATGAGGTAATCATCGAGGCTGCCACTGGTACTGCTTATGCAGGTAAAAATGGTCAGACAGCTGTTACGTTCCCGACAGCTACACAGCAGATTGCTGTTGACTATAACGATGTGGGTGCGGATGTAAATTCCAATTTGACTATTGGTAAATTGCGCTATGCTCAGTTCTTATTCCAGAGCAACGAAGCTGTGGATGATGAGTCTGATGAGACTATGTGGGGCATTGTGACGGCGTCACAGCTTCAGTCTCTGCTTCAGACGACTGAGGTCACATCGGCGGACTATAATACTGTCAAGGCACTTGTTGATGGTAAAGTGAATTCCTTTATGGGGTTCAAATTCAAGAGGACGCAACTCTTGTCTAAGTCCGGTAATAACAGGTCATGCTTGTTTTACCCGCAGTCCGCTATCCAGGTTGGTATGGCCGACGACATAAATACTGATGTAGGCCCTAGAAGGGATAAGCGGAACTCTATCCAGGTATATGCAGCCGGTTCATTCGGTGCGACACGTATGTGGGAAGAGAAGGTGGTAGAAATTCTCTGTGACGAGTCCGTATAACGATTGCTTCTGAAAGGAGTGGCTATGAATAAGCTAAAAGCTATACTTGTATGCCTGCTGATCTCAGGTGCTTCTTTCGCAGAGGAGCATCAAGTTATCGTTAATAAGTACCCAGGGTTACGTCATAGTACGTACTCTGATTACTTCCGTGGTGAGATAAAGCGGATAACCACTGTTAGTGTGTCTGATGCACTGGCTGCCTACACGGCGGCTGCTGCTGTAACAGCATCTAATAATACTGCCGCATTGCAGGTATATTCGGCTGCGGCTGTTGTGCCTACATGGGTATCAACCAATGACGCCATCACTGCGATGGAGACTGCGGCGGCTGACACCTATAGTAATGTAGCTAGCGTGGTTACAGCCATGGGACTGTATGATGGTGCGACAGTGGCAGATAGTACTAACAATACTGTGATATTCACGGTTATTGTTGCGGACACTTATCCGAGTACGGCAGACCTGATAGAAATATTAGGTTCGTTGGATGGGGCTACTATCACGAATATGTTGAATATAACAACAGCGATAACTAATAATGCGACATACTAAGAAGGAGGTATATCATGGCAGCTATAACTGCTACATATTATTCTGTTGAGCTGGCCTTGGTCAGAGCAGCGGGAAATGAAAAACTGAAGCCTAATCAGCTTCAGGGAAGAATCCGCATAGCACGTTTCTCCTATGAAACAGTTGAGACTGATGGTCTTGCTGACGGTGAGACAGTGTTTGCTTGTAAGCTTCCTAAGGGCGCCCGTGTCATGGGTGGGGTGATTAAAGGTGAAGCCATGGGTGGAACCGCGGCTGTTGATATTGGTGCTGCTGGTGCTGATGGAAGCGGCTTGATTGATGATACTGTCGGTGCAACAGTGGCAGATGATGATGATCTGTTCCTGGCCGCTGGTGATGTTTCATCTGCGTTTAACCTGACCTTCGCTGATACGATTGCTCGTAACTACGGTTATGAGACGTTGAAGGAAATCTATCTCGTTCTCACAGCCGAGACAGCTGCCTGGGCTGCAGAGAAAGATTTGGTTGGACACGTAGAATACGTGGTCGACTAAAGTTGATTCAGATTGATTTAGCTCCGGAGGCCAAACACCTCCGGAGCTTTTCAAAGAGGTTAAAATGACGATTACGGACATCGCAAATTCCGCACTTACAAAGCTTGGCTCTCTTCCTATCATGTCACTTGACGATGATAATAAGAGGGCTAAATTAGTAAAGAACCGTATTTACGCTGTTATAGAGACAGTAATCAGAATGCACGTTTTTAACTGCGCGACCAAGCGGGTTGTCACCTCACCCCTGGCCAATTTAACTCCAGCCTTTGGTTTCGAGTATGTACATCCTCTTCCCTCTGACTGTCTCCGAGTTCTTGAGATTAATCCCAAAATTCAGGATGATTATCGTATTGAGGGCAGAAGTGTCTATATAGATAATGAGACAATAGAAATTCGTTATTGTATGGATATGCGAGATCAGATTCAGTTAATTGATTCAATGACGGCTGAGGCAATCGCTGCTTATTTAGCTTGGGATATTTGTTTTCCGTTAACCGCATCCCGTACACTTAAGAATGATATTTTCCAAGATTTTGAGATGTTGTTACGAAGAGCAAAATCTGTTGACGCTAAAGAAGACCCTCCAGGAGAGGTTCAAGCTAATGAGTTTATTGATTCAAGATTTGGGAGTGGCCGTTTAGATCGGTCAGGTAGGTAATGGGTAAAGTTTCTACAATACAGACAAACTTCACAGCTGGCGAGGTTTCTCCACAGATTAATGGCCGTGTTGATTTATCTCGTTACGCTAATGGTGCTGCAATAATGGAGAATTTTATAGTGCGCCCACAAGGTGGGGCGTATAGGAGAAGTGGTTCACGTTTCGTAAATGAGGTAAAAAATTCCGATGACTATACTAGACTTATCCCCTTTGAGTTTTCTGATATTCAGGCTTACAGTCTTGAATTCGGTGATAGCTACATGCGTGTATATATGGACGGAGGTATTGTGGAATCTGCTCCAAGTACACCCGTCGAGGTCGTTACTCCTTGGGATGAGACAGAGACGGCTGCTCTTTCATTTACTCAGTCAGCTGATATTCTTTATGTCTCTCATCCTGACTATCAAACTCGCAAGATTTCTAGAACCAGCCATACAGCATGGACTATAAGCTTATATGAAACGACTGATGGTCCATATTTACCGATCAATAAGACGGACACTGAGTTTCAGTTATCTACAATAGTCGATAGGGAGACGATTATAAATTCAGTAAGCGAATTTGTGGTTGGAGATGTTGGTAAGTATATCGAATATAATAAAGACGGAATACCAACTCTTGGCTTAGTTATTGCATATGTTAGTGGGACTGAACTTCTGATAGAACCTAAAGAAAATATTGTAGATGAGCTTGACCAGGAAGCAACTACAGTCGGTTATGCAGCTCCTACCTTAACTGTGACTCATGATGTATTTACCAGAAGAGTTGTTGGGGCTTATATAAGAGTTGTTTATGGTGGAGGCCCTAAATGGCACTTAATCACTGCTTATGACGGTGCGACAAGGGATGCAGTAACAGCGAATGCCGCCTTGACCATGGTGGCGACAACAGGAGTTCTTTCTACTCAGGACAGAACTATTACAGGTGTTCTTAAATCGACTACTAACGAGTTTGTCTCAACAGACGTTGATCGACATTTTCGAATGAATCTTGGTGGCGATCAGATTTGGGGGACAATAACTACATACACCTCAGCGACACAAGTTGTTGTAGCCATTAAGGTTCCGATTCCTTTAAAGCGTGATGACCCTACAGCATTTAAGAACGATAATAAGTCGAAACTGTGGAGATTGGGAGCCTGGGGAGAGACTACAGGTTGGCCCTCTGCTGTAACATTTCATGAGCAGAGGCTCGTATTCGCTGGTACGGTAACAGAGCCCCAAACAATTTGGATGAGTAGATCATCTGACTACGAGAATTTTTCTCCGACAGAGCCTGATTCTTCTGTCTTGGATGATAGTGGTCTTACCTATACTATGGGGTCGAATAAGGTTAATGCGATTCTGTGGTTGAGGTCGACTCAGGTTCTTACAATAGGAACGATTGGGGGTGAGTGGGTAGTGAGAGCATCAGCTACAGCCCAACCTATAACACCAACGAATATTAGCTTAGCTCAGCAGACTGCTCATGGGTCTGCATTAAATAACCCAGAGAAGATTGGTAATTCTGTTTTGTTTATACAGAGAGCTTCTGGTAAGGCAAGAGAACTTGGATATAGTTTTGATGCAGATTCTTTTGTGACAACTGATTTAACTATAATAAGTGAGCACATTCTTCGTGACCATAATGGTGCGGTGGACATGTCGTATCAGGAAGAGCCTGATAGTTTGTTATGGTTTGCTCTCTCAGATGGGCAACTAGCTTGCTTGACTTACGTTAAAGAGCAGGAGGTATTCGCCTGGCATCGTCACATACTCGGTGGCGAGGACGTAGCGGTTGAGTCTATATCTGTTGTTCCTAGTTCTACTGGAAATACACTTTATATGGTAGTGGCTAGAACTGTTGATGGCGCGACAGTGAGATACGTCGAGCTCCTGGAGTCCAACTTTACCCCTGTTTCTCCGACTGACAAGGATGATATGTTCTTTGTTGATTCTGGCTTGTCTTACGACGGGGCTCCTGCTGATACATTTTCTGGATTGGACCACTTGGAAGGTGAGGAAGTTGCTATTGTTGCTGATGGGTCTGTATTACCAAATGAGACAGTTACAAGCGGCGAGGTGACTACTGATGCCCTATACAGCGTTGTTCACGTTGGGTTACCTTATACCTCTGTTCTTAGAACTTTGCCTTTAGAAGGTGGTGGAGATGAGGGAACAGCGCAGGGAAAGATAAAGAGAATAGATACCTTGTCCCTTAGACTAGTTAACTCTCTTGGATTTAAACATGGTAATACATTAGATGAGTTAATACAGGTTTCTTTTAGAGAATCCAATGATGAGATGAATGTGTCTCCACCACTATTTACAGGTGATCAAGTGGTAGAGTTTGAGGGAGAGTATGAGTTATCGGGACAATATTACATTGTGCAGGAACAAGCTTATCCATTAACAGTCTTGGCGTTAATGCCAGAATTTTCAGTAAACCAGAGGTAAAATATGGCAGTTCCATTATGGCTAGCATTTCAAGCAGCTGGGACAGCAGCATCAATTTTTGGGACTTTAAGTGGTGGAAGTTCCGCTAAAAAATCTGCTGACCGGTCGGCCAGGGATATAATGACTGCGGCTCGTTTTAATGCAGACGCTGCTAAAGAGGAGGCCTCTTATAACGCTGCTTTGACAAAATCACAAGCGACGTATGATGCTTCCATAATGAATAATAATGCGATTGTGGCTAATAATAATGCTGCTAGGTCTAGAGAGGCTGCAGCATATGCATCAGATAGAATAGAGCAGCATAATAGGAGAGTCACTGGAGCTGCTGTTGCTTCATTCGCGAAAGCAGGAATTACTCTTGAGGGTACTGCTCAGGACGTTTTATATGATTCAGCCTTACAGGGAGAGCTTGATATACTGGCGACTAAATATGTTGGGGAAGTTGAGGCAAGAAACTTTGAGAGCCAGGCAGATATGTATACATACCGAGGGACTACTGGTCTTACTATAGCAGAGCATGAGGCAGATATGATTCTTTGGTCTGGTAGAACTAAGGCAAAAGGTTACCTTTTAGAGGGGCAGTCAAGAGCAAGCCTTGTCAGAGCTGAAGGAAAAGCAGCGAGAGATAAAAGTTATTATCGTGCTGGAGCAGGAGCACTTAATTTTGCAGGAGACATTTTGGGGAGATAATGGCAAAAATACCAACCATATTAGCGAAACAGGGAATAGAGACACGGCCACGATCAGGACAGTCTTCTGTTAAGATCGGAAATCCAATTTCAATTGCTAGACGTTCTCCTGTAGTTGGACACGTTGCCCCTTCTTTTGGCGAAACAGAGGGACAGATGTTTGCTGGGGCCCTTAATAAGTTAGCCAGTGTAACGAAACGTCGTGATGATTATAATGATGGTTTATGGGTAGAGCAGCAGACGACCCAAGCTCAAAAAGACTGGCTTGAGACGATGAATAAGGAATCATCTAATCCTACGCCAGGACTTCCTGATCGGATTGAGACTGACTATAAGAAATATTCTGATGCTATGTTAGATGCCGCTCCTTCAGAGAGAGCGAAGAATTCATTATTGACCAATTTGAATAATCTGAATGTTCGAATCTTGGGACTGGGGTTAAACATAGAGGCTAGAACTCAGTCTCAGATAAATGTTACGCAACTTAATTCTTTGATGTTAAATGCTCAAGACGTGTTAGCAGCTAGTAGTAATCCGGCAGCTGATTTAAAAGAGCAGCAAGAACAACTGTCAATAACCATTAAAGCTGCTAGAGCGATAGGAAAGATAGATGCTAGTATTGCTAATTCGTTTAATGAGAGTATCGATAACCTTGCTCCAGGACTTGCTGAGCATTTAGCTGGTACAGACCCAGTTGCAGCAAAGCAGATATTAGATAATGCTAAGTCTGTTCCATTAAATAGACGTACAGTTATTGAGAATAAGATACGTTCTGCTAAGAAAACTAGTGATGGTTTATTCAGGGCTCAGCAAGTGAAGATGCTTAAAGATAATATTTCTCAGATAGAACAAACTGGAGAAGCTAATCCGATATTCAATATGGAGGTATATACATCTGCCACTTCTAAGGGCGCTGGGCATGATGCAGCGGTTGCTATTAAAGGAGCACAACTTTACTATAGTGGCAAGTCTGCTATGGAGGGGGCTTCTAAATCTGAAATTGCAGCTGTTCTATCTGCGGCGGCACCTAAAAAGAATGATAATGACTTTGCTTTAAAAGCTTCTGTTCTTGCTGATCTAAATAGAAAAGCAGCTTCTCAAGTGAAGATGCTTGATAACGATCCGTTTACATATTCACAACAAGACCCAGTGATGAAATCACTTGCTGAGACTTTTGCTGATAAAGACCCAGAGACTCAGGCAGTTATGTTACCAGAGATAATACGCAGGTCTCATGAGATTCAAGCGTCGATGGGAGTTCAAGCTGGGTTACAGAGAAGCATGCCAGTAGCTGATGCTATTAACCTAGCGAATACTTTGAATTATGCTCAACCCGCTGACGTAATAAACAGGTTAAATTCAGCTAGACTACAATATGGAGAGTTCTTTCCCCGTGTCATAGGGGATGTCTCTCGTTTACCTGATTCACAGAAGGTTGACACATCTATACAAATTGCAGCCCTTCACTTAGATAAGCCATGGGTTGCTGACTTTATTCAGGCTTCTCGTACACCGACTGCTGATTATACATTATCCACTGAGGACCTCACTGATGTTCGAGACGAGCTTGAATCCCTGTCTGATTTGAATGATTTTCAGTTTTCATTACTATCAACAAGCATATCTGAAGATCGCCAACAGTATGCTAGTGACTTTGCGACTGCTGCTGAGAAGTTTGCTGTGTCTCTTGTCGCTAGAGGAGAGAAGCCTCGTAAGGCTGCAGCAATTGCAGTTGAGGCGATTATTGGAGAGGAGTTTGGTTTCGGCGAATCTGGTGAGCATACCTATGCTATAAGGAAAAAATACCAAACGAAGGATGGGATAAGTTCGGTATATAGTGATGACGAGCTGTTTAAGATACGCCGAGGACTTGATATGTTTATAGGCCAAGGAAAACTGCCTTGGTATAAAAGGCAAACAGTTAAGTTTCCAGGCATTAATCCGAAGAGTTTAGATGTAGAAAGATTGAATCTTCCTAAGAAAACAGACCCAGAAGACTTCTTAACTGATAAGGCCTTCTGGGCCACAAGACCAGATAATAATGGGGTCCAACTTTATGCACCAGGAGATACTGGAACAGCTCAAAGAGTTTATGATAAAGATGGCAGAGCTATTTCCTTATCCTTCGAGCAGGTCATTGAATCGTATGACGCATTTGAGAAACAAGAAAATCCAGCTAGTAACCTGAGGTTTGGTCCATGAGTTTCTTTACACAAGAGCCAGATAATCCTAACTTTAAACCTCAGATACCTGACCCAGGATTAGGTGATTTCTTCAACGCTAACTTAGAGGCAGGAGTAGATATGCTTCCAACTGCAGCTGTGGGGAGACAAGCAGAATTAACCTTCTCTAGGTTCGATTTTTCTGAGAGGTTCTGGGGAGCGCCAAGGCGAGATAAGATTTCAGCTGAAGAGGCAACTGAGAAGTATGGTCTAGACGGCGCCTTAACCTTTGATGAGCCTATACCAGAACTAACAGCTAAGATTTTATTTGATAGGAAGCAGAAAGAACTAGACCGTGAATTTCTATTGCAGACAGGTAGAACCAATATTGGGAGAGCTGCCTTAGGTCTTGGAACTCAGATGGTTTCTCAGATGATAGACCCAGTGAATGTGGCCAGTATGTTCATCCCGATAGTTAGTGAAGCTAGATTTGCTAAGATGACAGCAGCAGCTGGAGGCTCCTTATGGAAAGCACGCTTCATGAAGGGTGCGATTGAGGGAGCCGTCGGCATGGCAATGGTCGAACCCCTGGTTGTCATCCCTCATATTCAGGAGCAGGCAAACTACGGCTTGCGTGAATCAGCTATGGCTTTAGGTTTTGGCGCTCTTCTTGGTGGGGCTATGCACGTAGGTGTTGGAAGACTTGGTGATGTTATAGCGATTAAGAATAAGAAGCGACTGAGAGAGAATACGTTGATGTTAATGCAGATGCGACGAGCCGGGGACCATATAGCAAATCTCTCAGAGAGTGATCAGTTTCTTATGCTTAAAGCTGCGATGAACGATTTCTTTGATGATCTTCCGGTGGAGAGCCCCAGTAGATTAAATCAGCACACACCTCAAGTTACTAAGAAACAAGCTAGGTTTGATGCTAAACAAGCAAGAGCCAGTGCGATGACTAAGTTGGGGTTTGATGTTGATCAGCCAGATACTTTTAGGCTTTATCCAGATAAGTCTATTCCAGACCCCAAACCAAATGAGCCATGGTTTCATGGTAGAGACGTTGGTAATTTTGATTTTGAGTCTGGCCGTCCTGCTTGGTTTACTAGAGACCCGGAGGCTGCTGGATGGTTTGCTACGACTAGACGAACTATTGATAATCCAATAGATAGGTTTGATGTTGAGGTGGTTCAGGCTGGAACTCAGAAACAAATGGCCTTACATAAGGGTTTAACCGAAAAAGAAGCTAGTCAGGTTTTTGCCCGGTCTCAAGACGATGAGTTTGTGTTCAGAACAGCTTCTGCTGAAAGGGCTAAGGTTGATCAAGAAGGGGTTTTTGCTACAAATATCGAGTCAAAAAATCCTGCAAACTGGAGTGATTTGTCAAGAGCAATAACTAAATTCGATCCAGAAGTTACTTTTAAGCCAGGGGACTTGTTTGAAATTCGTGATGGCTCAAAGGCGCAAAAGGCAATAAGAAAACATTCTCCGTATAGGGGAGAAAATGCTAATGATGCTATTTATATTCCGGAGGTTAGGAAGATTTTAGAAGGTGAGGGATTTGATTCTTTATTGACTGCTGATGCTCTTTCAAATGAGTCTTTAGATGTTCTGGTTGTGTGGAATCCAGAGCAAATAAAAACACCGGGCCGTAAACCTATTAAGACGAAGACCGGAATTAAGTATTCGAATGCTGTAGAAGAATCCAAGTCACTAGCTAAGCGCACCTCTGATCTTAGAACTGCGAAGATTAAGAATGAGGTAGAGGCTCAGCGACGTAAGTGGAAGAAGGAACAGGCAGATATTGAGGCCGCAAGAAC
>Ga0209986_10001164_pt1 | contig 25521 bp, 18 predicted proteins | sample BlataG_FD_183168 | JGI IMG/M metagenome (GOLD analysis project Ga0209986, IMG submission 183168) | Deep subsurface microbial communities from Black Sea to uncover new lineages of life (NeLLi) - Black_00105 metaG (SPAdes) (version 2) | ecosystem: Environmental > Aquatic > Marine > Oceanic >... | reverse complement strand
AAAGAAATCACAGAGCCATGGAAGAAGAAAGGTAAATACATCCCACCCCCTGATCATCCTTGGAAAAGACATACCCCATCGCTTCATCATAACTGTTACCTGGAGAAGATTTAAGCAATGATAAAACCGGAAATTTTCACTTTGCTAAAATCCGGAAATATTTACGTTGCCTTGACAAAAATGTTCTCCTTAAATTGACAGGCTCTCTCTCAAATGTTATAAGAACTGGATAATATTTTAAAGAATATTAACAGGAATGAAAAAAAATATCTGGAAAAGGACAAAAATTCTGGTACTTATTTTATTCATTGTGAGTGGGACCAAATTAATTTCAGACGATTCAAACGATAAACAATTCAAGGTGAACGCCTATTCTACTGGTGACCAAAAAAATCCTTCGATAGCTTCGGATAAAAAAGGAAATTTTGTTGTCACCTGGGTAAGCGACAAGCAGGATGGCGAATTAACAGGAATTTTTGCCCGGAGGTTTAAGTACGACGGCACTCCCCGGGGAAAAGAATTTCAGGTAAATTATTTCTGGGAACAGCTCCAGGAGTGGCCGGCTGTAGCCATGGGGCCAGAAGGAGGTTTTGTTATTGTCTGGGAAAGCTATATTATTGAGGGTCAATGGAATGGAGGAATTTCTGCGCGGTTGTTTAACAAAAAAGGAGAACCTCTTGGTCTGGAATTTCAAGTGAACACATATATAGAAAGCTACCAGGGTGAGCCTGCAGTGGCCATGGATAAAAACGGGAATTTTATCATAGTCTGGGAGAGCGTGGACCAGGATGGAGATGCCATGGGAATCTTTGGTCAGCGCTTTAACTCCGAAGGCACGCCATTAGGTTCAGAATTCCAGGTGAATACCTACATAAAAAATGACCAGATTCATCCAGCCATTGCTGTAGATGAAAAAGGGAATTTTGTTGTTGTCTGGACAAGCTATGGACAGGACGGAGATAAAACTGGTATTTTTGCCCGGAAATTCAAGCGTGACGGCACTCCCCGAGAACAAGAATTTCAGGTAAATACCACCACCCTGAGCTGGCAGGAATGGCCTGATATTGCCATGGAAAAAAAGGGACATTTTATAATCTGCTGGCACAGTTACCAAGGAACAGAACAATTTTACGACGTTTTTGCCAGAAAATTCAGGAAAAATGGTGAAGCTTCAACACCTGAATTACAAGTCAACACCACAACAGCAGATTGGCAAATATTCCCAGCTATAGACATCGACAAGGAGGAAGGAAATTTTATTATTGTCTGGCAGAGCCAGGAACAAGAAGGCGGCTTTTTCGACATCTATGCCCGAAACTACGACCAAGAAGGCAATGCTTCAGAGCCTGAATTTTTAGTCAATAACCGCCAAAAAAGAACCCAAGAACTTCCGGATGTGACTCTGCTGAACCAGCAAGATTTCAAAATCGTCTGGAAAAGTTATAGACCAAAAAAACCCAAATGGGATATTTTTGCCAGAATTTTCAAAACAGAATGAGAATTTTCATAAAAACAATAACTCAAAAAAAATACCTTCTATTTTTTATTGTCTTCTCTTTTTTTTCTGCCCATCTAAGGGCTTCTGAAACGGAAATTATGGTTAAGGGAAAATATGGATATCCCTTTTTTAACGAGGCCGGAATCCTCAGTTTAGCTTTTTCCGATGGCGAAGCTAAATTCAGCTTAAACAAAATCTCACCGGGAAATGCCGCAGGCATCTTTTGCCTCGATGTTTTGACAAGAGAATCCCTCTCCTCTTTCCGCATAAAAAAGGATAGGTTGAACCGATTTTGGATTATCTGGGAAAAAAAGAATTTCAACCGAAATGACATATTTTTAGGCCAACTTAAAGAGGGAAAAATAGTTGGAGTTAAAAATTTGTCTTCAGAGTTTGAGGGAATTAACCATTCGCCAAGTTTAGACATTTCCTTTAATAATGAGATATGGGCAACTTGGGTAAACTATAATAAAAAGCAACACATCATATTAGTCAAAAACATAGCCACAGGCCAAAAATGGCTTCTTCCTTCTTTAAAAACCTTACCTGTTTTTACTCCCCAAATTCTTACAGATGGTTCAGGAAAGGTATGGATTTTCTGGGTAGGACAGGAACAAGGCTTGGATGAAATTATCTATTCTTTTTTTGATGGGGAGGCCTGGAAAGAACCAGATAGCCTGAATAGAAATCCAGGCGTTCCTCATTTTCATCCTTCTGCTGCCCTCGACCATAAGGGAAACCCCCAACTTGTCTGGACTGCCTATGATGGAGAGGACTACGAGATTTATGCGACTTCATGGGATGGAAATTTATGGCAACCAGAAGAAAAAATCACCGATAATAAATACCTATCAGATGCCCAGCCAAGTCTTGCCTTTTTCCTTCACTCTATTCCTATTGTCGCCTGGACTCAAACAGGTATTGAAGGAAGGAATATTTTTTTAAAATATAAAGACGAAAATGGATGGAGTCCGCCATTTAGGATTTCATTGGGTAAAAAAAGAGTCCATCATCCTCTAATCATCTCAGAAGAAGACAAAATAGCTCTTCTCTGGCAGACCGATGACTATATTTTCTTAAAATCCTTTTCCTTTTCTCAACTCCAGGAAGGAGCAAAAACAGAAAGGAAATTAACAGAATCATTCCCTATTTACATCCCCTTATCAAGAAATAAATTCATCGCCTTTGGAGACAGTATTACCTATGGCTGGATGTATTATAGGCCGGCCCTGGATGAAGGCTATGTGCCACGGTTAGAGGCCTTACTGGAGGAAACCTTTAAAGACCCTTATATTTTAAATCAAGGTGTCCCGGGCGAACCTACCTGGGACGCAGTGGGAAGGGCTGCCTCTGCCATCAACTCTGATTTAGCTCTTTACTTTTTACTAATGGAAGGAACAAACGATGTAATGGCCATTGAACACTCCATGAGTGCCTCTGCCTTCAATCTAAGACAGATAATAAAAAAATGTCTTGAATATGGACGTTATCCCTTAATATCAACTATTATTCCTCGCAGTGGCGGAATTTGGAACAAATGGAATGGATTTTTCAGAAAAAGAATACTCAGATTGAATGAAAAGATTAAGCAAATTTCCCAAAAGTTTGACCTTATTTTGGTTGACAATTTTGATACCTTTTATTCTTATCCAAAAAAACTTGGGGGATGGAGATCTCTCATCTCTGATACGGTTCACCCCAATGAAAAAGGTTACCAGTTTATGGCTGAAACCTGGAATGAAAAAATTAAAATAATTCCCTTCCCCCCAGAAGAAATTAAAGCACTAAAGAATCGTCAGGAAAATACAGTAGACCTCACCTGGGTAAATAACCATAAAATCTCTCCTGAATCAGAACTTGTCAAATATAAAATCTACAGGAAAAAGCTGCTTTCTAAAAAATTTTCTCTTCTTATCACTGTAGATTCTTCTGTCCTCAGTTATCAAGATAAGACTATTTCTATTAAAAAAGATTACATATATGTTCTCAGTGCCCTTAATTCAGATAACATCGAAGGCCCTTTCTCTAAGCCAACAAAAACTTATGATGAATAATTCAGGTTAGAGTCTTTAGAAAAGAAATCCCTTTTTTTAGAGAATAGTTAGGTTAATTTTTGTGTTTTGACAAACTCTTTGCTTTTTTTAATACAAAAGTATATCCACCCTTGCCCAAATAAAAAATAGCAGCATAAAAAACCAACAGAATTAAAGGTTCAACTCCGGCCCTGTAGCGAAGATTGTTCACACTGGCATTGGTAGATAAGACCGAGATAATAAAATTGTAGTTGATGACAGCTTCTATAAGTAACCAGCCGTGAAATATCTTTTTATCTTTTCTGACCATAATAAGCAAAAGAACAGGCATTATCACCAGAAGAAAAAGCAAATATGGAGAATTCGTAAATAATTTCTTGTAAAACCTGAAAAAAAACCTGTTAATTTTGGGGATAATCCTCTTTTTGTTGATAAATTTTCTGATATTGCCGGCTGTCCAATAGGCTGCATAATTTTTATAATAGGAAGAAATCGAGGTAGGAACCTGCTTGAAATATTTTCCGGGATTGTCCTTAATCAGCTTAAGGTTAATCTTAAAAAAAGCAGAAGAAATCTCAGCATCTGACAGCTTCATCTCTTTTTTTGCCCTCTCCAGCAAATTGATGACAGCATAATTTACATTTTTCGATTCTTTCAGTTCCTCGCTATAAATTGCAGCTATCCTGTCTAATTCTTCATTTCCACTTTTCTTATAATTATCAAAAAAAGAGTTTGTATAATATCTCAATTGATATGGCATCAAGCTGGAGATGCCAAAATAATTAAATTTTATCTTATTCCTTAAAGACCAGCTTAGGACGCCTATCATACTTATCAATAAAATAACGGCCAAGGCTCGGCCAAACTTTTTAAAAAACTCTTTTCTTTTAGACTGAGGAAAAAATCCGATTAGAGTGACTAAAGGAAGAAAGATCCCCACTAAAATAAAAATAGGTCTTGTAAGCAATAAAAAAACAGATAGAAAACCTGTTATAATCCCCCGATATTTTTTCCCTTCGAATATCTGAAGATAGAAAAAAATAACAGCTAAGAGAAGTGTGATAGACAAAGTCTCTGTTAAAACTTGAAATTCAAAGCCTACGACAAAATAATTGAAGTTGTAGACGAGGCCCATCACCAGGGCAAATATCCCACTTTTAGTCAAGTACTTTGAAATTCTATAGATAAAATAACAGTTCAATACTCCTAAAATAAACAACTGTCCAAAACATATAAGCCTAAAATAGTCTGAACTTATTGAAAAAAGATCGTTTATACTGAAGACTAATTCAAGAAAAAATGGATAACCTGGGGTTCTAATTGTATCAATCTCACCAAGGAATAAATAGGTGATGGAATCGTTATGTATACCAGGCGACATCTTCAAAAAAATAAAGATCCTGATACCAATGGCAGTGCCCAGGAGAAGAATGACTTGCCATGAGTTGACAAGCTTAAGAAGAAATTTTTTCACCTGAATTCCTATCAGTTAAGTATCTTCCAATCTTCGTCTTTGTAGAAAATAATTCCTTTAGGACGCGATAATTTCTTTAAAGAGGAAAAATAGAGGATAACATATTTAGGAAGCTTTCCTTTTATTCCTTTTAAATTATATGTTTTTAACCAGCCTTTTGAAAAAATAAACTCATATTCGTCAGCCTGGCAAAAAATGTCACCACGATATTTATATCCCCTGGATTTTTTCCATTTTCTTTTTTCTGCATCAAAAAAATAAACTTCATAATGGTCCCTGTGGAAAATGACTTTATAATCTTGGGACTCTAATTTGGACAATTTTTCAATCTGAGTTAACCTTAATCCAATTTCTCTAATAGTCTTATTTAAAGCATAATTGTGACTAAAGATTATAAAAAGTAAAAAAGACAGCAAGGCAAAACCAAGAAGAAGGATAATCTTTCTTCTCGTTGACTTAAAAATCATCGCTTAATAATATAATTTAACTCTATGATTTGCAAATAAACATAACTCACAGTAAGCATCTTGCCTTCCGTAAAAAAAGCGCAAGTTTTTTGACATCAAGTGCTCTTTTCTGCTATATACATTTAAATGAAAATTCTTCTTATCGAACCTCCTTTCCACCGTTTTATGGGATTTTACCGCTATTTTTACCCCTTTGGCCTATCTTCTTTAGCCTCTTTTTTAAAAGAAAAAGGACACCAGATTCTCATTTATGATGCTGATCATGGGGAAAAGCCTGTTTCTTTGACATCATCAGACATGTTATCTGTCTTTCCCAATTACCTTAAAGGAATCCAGAATCTCAATCATCCTATTTGGAAAGAAGTAGAAACAGCAATCAAAAATTACAACCCTGACCTCATAGGAATTACCTTTATGTCAACTAAAAAGGGCTCTGTGGAGAATATTATTAATATCTCAAAAAAACTATATCCCCAGACTCTGGTTGTCCTCGGAGGAGCCCATCCTTCAATATTGTATAAATCTTCTCTTGAACAAACTAAAGCAGATTTTGTTGTCATCGGAGAAGGAGAAGAAACTTTTTCAGAACTGATCGACCAGGTCCAGAACGGAAGAAAAAAATTCGAAGAGATAAAAGGTCTGGCTTTTAAATCAAAAACAGGAGAAATTATAAGAACCTCGCCCCGGCCTTTAATTGAAGATTTAGACACATTACCTTTTCCTGATAGAGAAACTCTGTATAAAAAGGAAACTTATAGATCTGACGACTTGAGCATGATAATGACCAGCCGGGGATGTCCTTATAATTGCACTTTCTGCTCAAGCCTCTGGGAACGGCGAGTTAGAAACCGTTCGATTCCAAACATCATCAGGGAAATTAAATATCTCATATCCACTTATAAAACACAAAACATCTATTTCAAAGATGATACTTTTACTATAAATAAAAAAAGAATCTCTGCCTTCTGTGATGCTCTTGAACAAGAAAATATTAAGATAAATTGGGAATGTTTAACCAGGATTGAACTTTTGGATGAAGAACTTGTCCTGAAGATGCAAAAAACAGGCATGAACTATCTTAAAATAGGCATAGAAACAGGCAGTCCCAGGCTGCTTAAAGCTACCAACAAAAATGTAACCCTTGAACAAATAAAAAGAGGAGCCAAGCTTTTAAATAGACTCAACCAGAAATGGTCCGCCTTTTTTATGATTGGTTTTCCAGATGAAACAGAAGAAGAAATTTTTTTGACGTGGAAGCTTATCAAGGAAATAAATCCAACTTACATTTCCATGAGCATTCTGGTTCCATACCCGGGATGCAAGGATTACTATGATTTGGAAAAAATAGGGGCAATTCAAGAAAACTCAAACTGGAATTTATATGATCCTTTCAGTTTATCAACTCACTTCACCAAAAATATAGAAAAGGAAGAATTTCAAGAATTAGTTATCAAAACCATGAAATTCGTCGATGATTATAATTTCAATTCTTAAAGAATATCCAAAAATGACAAATACTAAGGGAGACAATAATGAAAAAAGGAAAGGAAATTAAAAGAATTCTTGTTACCGGAGGAGCAGGATACATAGGTTGTATTTTAGTCAACCGCCTTTTAAGAGCTGGATACAAGGTAGTCATCCTTGATAAACTTATGTTTGGCGTTGATCCTATAAAAAACTTCTCAAAAAACCCCACCCCAAATTTAGTAATTATCATCGGAGACATTCAGAATGAAGACGATGTCAGACGCGCCCTGGATAACATTGATGCTGTTATCCACCTGGCAGCCATCGTAGGAGATCCAGCCTGCGCTGCGGACAGTGAGCTGGCGGTAAAAGTTAATTTTAATGCTACTGTAAAGCTCGCTGATATGTGCAAGATGAAAAAAATCAGCCGTTTTGTCTTTGCTTCAACATGCAGTGTCTACGGAATGGGTAAAGGGGAAATTCTCGATGAAGAATCAGAGCTTAAACCTGTTTCTCTCTATGCTGAAACCAGATTATACGGTGAAAGAGGAATAATTTCTTTAGCTGATAAATCCTTCTCTCCAATTCTTTTAAGACTGGGGACTATCTTTGGCCTCTCTCCTCGAATGCGCTTTGACATAATCATCAACTATCTAACCCAAAAATCTTTTAAAGAAAAAAAAATATTAATCTTTGGAGGTGACCAATGGCGCCCCTTACTCCATGTCGAAGATGCAGGCAGAGTTTTCCAGCTTGCCCTGGAAGCCAGCCTGGAAAAAACAGGAACTCAGATTTTTAATGTGGGCTACAAAAACCTCCAAATAAAAGAAATAGGAGCCTTAATCCAGAAAGCCCTTCCTGAGACTGAAGTCGAAACCATCGACAAAATCGAAGACAAGAGAAGCTACCATGTCTCCTTTGAGAAGATAAAAAAAATACTTAACTTCAAAACAGAAAAAACTGTGGAAATGGGCATTATGGAAATTGCCCAAGCCCTCCAAAATGGTATAATAAGTGATCCCACAGATAAAAAATATTATAATCATTATTTCGCGTGTTAAAAAAAAATCAAAGATGAATGATTTCCAATTTTAACCAATGAGAAAAACTTATTTAAATTTTTCAAAGCCAACTATCGGCCAGGAAGAAATAAAAGAAGTTATTAGAACTTTAAAGAGTGGTTGGCTTACATCAGGGGAAAAATCAAAGTCATTCGAAGATAAATTTGCCTGTTTTATAGGAGTTAAGCACGCTGTTGTTCTCTCATCAGGCACAGCTGCCTTGTTTCTCTCTCTCATAGTCAACGAGATCCAACCTGGAGATGAAGTAATTACCACTCCATTCACTTTTATCTCAACGGCCAATGTTATTCATCATTTAAGCGCTAAACCGGTTTTTGTTGATATAGATAAAGATACATTTAATATTGACCCTGCTAAAATTGCTCAAGCAATAACTAAAAAGACAAGAGCCATTATCCCTGTTCACTACTCAGGCCAGCCCAGTGACATGAAAAGCATAATGGATATTGCCAAGAGTAATAATCTTCAAGTTATTGAAGATGCTGCTCATGCTTTGGGAGCTGAATATTACGGGAAAAAGGTAGGAAGCCTCGGAAACCTCACCTGTTTCAGCTTCTTTCCCACTAAGAACATAACATCAGGAGAAGGGGGTATGATTACCCTCAATAATGATAAAAAGGCAAAAAGATTGCTTCGCTTAAGGCTTCATGGAATGAGTAAAGACGGCTGGAAACGATATGCAAGAGAGGGTTCCTGGTATTATGAAGTCCATGAAGCTGGTTATAAATTCAACCTCTCTGATATCAATGCAGCTTTAGGTTTGGCTCAACTGGCCAAAATTGATAAATTAAACCGTAAAAGAAACACCCTGGTGAATTATTATTTGAAAACCATATCAAAGATTCCTGGTATTAAGACAATAAAAGTAAAACCTGAGATGAAAAACTCTTGGCATATCTTCCCCATATGGATCGATAAAGAAATATTAGGAATAAATAGAAATCAACTTATCCAAAAGCTGTGGGAGAGAAATATTGGAACGAGCGTTCACTTTATTCCCCTGCATCTCCAGCCTTTCTATCAAAAAAACTATCATTATAAAAAAGGTGATTTTCCAGTAACTGAAAAAGTCTATGATGGGATTCTCTCCTTGCCTTTATTCCCAGACATGAAAAAAGAAGATGTCGATGATGTTATAGAAGCTATCCAAGATTCGGTGAAATAAAATCATCCGTAAATTCCCCCTAAGGGGTGATTGACTTTGCTCCTTATTTTTTATTTAATCTAATTGAAAAAAAATCAAAGGGAAAAATGAAAAAGAATAAAATTTTTATTTTTTTCCTATTCTTAATCATTAAACCTCTTTTTCTACCGGGACAAATTATTAACCTTTCCAACACCTATGACTGGTCAGAACTGCCCCAAGTAATTATCAGGCCCAATGGAGAGATCCTGGTGGCCTGGACTGAAGGAGCCATGAATGAGACTGGAGTTATCCTCTACAGGACGTATACAAAACAAAATGGATGGTCTGGAACAAAAATCGCTGCAGACAGTGTAATTCCGTCAGCCTTCCCTCAGCTTGCTGTTGATTACAGAGGAGATGTACACATGGCTTATATGGGTAGCAGCGGACTTGCCAGAGAGATTTGGTACAGAAAATATTCAGGCGGCACGTGGTCTGGCGGAGAAAAGGCCTATTCAAGTTACAGAGTAAACTCTTCCTGGCCCAGGATTTGTGTTGAGAACCAAAAAGTCTATGTTATGTGGACCCACAATAATGACCAGGTAATAAGTCATCAGGATGTCTGGATGATTTCAAAAAATATAGATGGCTCATGGCCTTCTCAGGCAGAAAAAGTAAGTAATGCGCCTAACCATGTTTCTATTCACAGCTATTTTGATGTAAAAAATGGAAATGTCTATGCAGCCTGGATGGATGACTCACATTCCGAAGGCAACTGGAACATTTATTACAACGAAAAAACAGGGGGATATTGGAAGTCTCCGGTCCGGGTGCACCCTGGATGGAATCAATACATGCCGGCTATAGCTGCGGATGACAGCGGAAATATTCATCTCATTTATACCAATAAGGGAGGCCCTACCTGGTACAAAAAAAAGACTGGTGGCAAATGGTCATCTCCAAAGACTATTTCCACCGTAGGAACCTCAGTTACAACCATGATCTGCCTGAAATACCGCCATGGCTCCCTTCACGGTGTCTGGAGGCAATATGACAGTGATAGAGACTGCATTTATTACGGAAGAGGCTCAGTATCTGGCAACTGGGATAAGCCGATAAAAGTCTCAGACGGCGGAGAATCCGAATATACATTCCTTGATGTAGACTCAGCAGGAAACATTCATGTTGTCTGGAGTGATATGGGACCCAGAGGTTACAGGGATATTTTTTACACAGTTGTTGGCACTGCCGGAAAATATCCTATCGCATCTTTTACAGCTACTCCTCTTCAAGGGAACCCACCTTTAGAAGTAAAATTTGATGCTTCTGCTTCTTATGACCTTGATGGAAAAATAGAATCGTATCAATGGAAATTTGGAGATGGAGAACAGGGCTCCGGAAAAAATGTTACCCATGTTTATCAAAAAGAAGGAGCTTTTTATGCAGAGCTCACAGTTACGGATAATGACGGCTTAACTGGTTCAATGACAAAAAAGATTACAGTCGGAAATCCTCCTGTACCTTCTTTCACTGCAATTCCCACCTCTGGCTCTATTCCTCTCCATGTCGATTTTGATGCCTCTGCCTCCTATGACCCTGATGGTACTATTGAATCTTACAAATGGGATTTTGGCGATACAAAGGAAGGCACAGGCCAAATAACCTCTCATGTTTACCGCAAAACTGGAGTCTATACAGTGACCCTTTATGTTACTGATAATATAGGATTAGAAGATTTCACCACCCAGGATATAACAGCCGGCCCTGGTGGCCCTAAAGCTTCTTTTTCCATCTCATCCAGGAAAGGACCCGCTCCTTTTACAGTGCGTTTTGATGCCTCAGCCTCTAAGGATAAAAATGGCAATATTGTATCCTACGACTGGAATTTTGGAGATGGCAATACAGGAGCTGGTAAAATTACTTCTCATAAATATCAAGCACCAGGAACCTATACTGCTGTTCTAACAGTAAAAAATGATCATGGAGCAACCAATTCAGCTTCTAAAACCATTGTCGCCTATGACAGCACACCAAAGGCTTCTTTCACTGCTTCCCCACTTAGAGGAGCTGGCCCTTTAAAAGTCTCTTTTGATGCCTCAAAATCTTCTGATAAAGATGGAAAAATTGTCTCTTATGAATGGAAATTCGGCGATGGCAATAAGGCCACAGGGAAAAAAGTCAATCATACTTACGAAAGAATAGGAACTTTCCAGGCAACTCTCACTGTGACTGACAACCTTTCTTTAAAAGACTCAGAATCAAAAGAAATCCAGGTGCTTGCCAGGCCAAAAGCTGCTTTCTCCTTTTCACCCAAAAAAGGCCTAATTCCTCTTATGGTTACTTTTGATGCCTCAAATTCTTCTGATAAAGATGGAACAATAGAGGAATACTCCTGGGGATTTGGCGATGGTACAGCCGGCTCAGGGGAAAGAATTACTCATGAATATAATGTACCCGGAACTCTGACTATTACCCTTTCAGTAATTGACAATGATAATCTGTGGGATTCAACTACAAAAACAATTTTCCTTTACAACAAGCCCTTTCCTCCTCTTAATGTAAGGGTAACTAAAGTGATAAATCAAAGCCCCTTTTATGTTGACTACATAAATGTGATTAAATGGGAGAAGAACCCAAAAAATGAAGCAGATTTTAATATTGTTAGTTATAGAATTTACAGAAAAGAAAAAGGAGCTGGCAAGGAATCCTTTGTTCTAATCGGAGAAGTGGCTTCCGATACTTTCAGGTACGAAGACAGAAATCTGTCCAGTGAAGAAGAAATGGACAGCTACACTTATGCTGTTTCTGCAGTAGACGACGAGAATCGAAGTAGCCCTCTCTAAAATAATCACTCCTGAAGTGATATTTCAACAGTGTTTTTTATCCTGCGAAGCACTTTATTCATATTTTTAAAGCATCTTTAAGCAAGGCCAGGCCGTTTAAAACCAAAACTTTCCATTGATAGGCTGACCGAGAAGCTACAGCCATTTTCCATAAATATGAAGGCCGGAAATAAAACTCTCGAATAGCTCGCTTTCTCCATTCCCAGGCCTGATGTTTGGAAAACTGGGCGGTTTCTAAAACCGGGTATGAATCAGAGCCATCAAACTCCATGATGTCTTCTTGAAGCCAGCTTTTCCTAAGAGCCATCTCTCTCAGCTTTGTTCCTAAAGCTGGTACGGCAACATTAAAAGAAGCCAAGTCACAATCAAGTTCTTTGGAAAAATCTATAGTTTTTCTTACGGTTTGAACTGTTTCTCCCGGTAAACCTATGATGAAATGACCCAAAGTTCTTATACCCAGTTCTTTACAGAGGGAAAATACTTTTCTTACCTGGTCCTTTTTTACACCTTTAGAATAATCTTCAAGCAGCCTTTCGTCACCACTTTCAACGCCAATCAATATGGTATGGCAACCCGCAAGTTTCATCATGCTCAAGAGTTCTCTATCCAGGGTGTTGGCTCTTGAGGAACAGACCCAAGTTATATCGAGATTCTCTTCAACCATGCGCTGGCATAACTCAAAGGCCCTTTCTCGTATGGCTTCGAAAGTAAAATCCTCAAAAAAAACTTCCTTAATCCCTAAGCTGACTATATACCTCAACTCATCCATTACATTGTCAACAGACCTGAATTTATATCCAAGTACAGAAGCCACACAAAAAGTACATTTAAAGGGACAGCCAAAACTGGCCAGAACAGTGGTGAAAGGAAATCTCTTTCCCTGAGCTAAGAGGTATTTTTTCAGAGGTAATTTTTCATGATGCGGAATTGGGAAGGAAAACTCATGCGGCCTGACAGGCTCTTTTCGGACTTTGATCCTGCCATTGTCTCTATAGGCCATAGAACTTATTTCATCCAAATTCCCTTCAAGAAAATGAAGGATATCAGTACTTGTATAATCAAGCAAAATGGCGTCAAGAAAATCATATTTTTTAAGAAAATCCTCTGCTTTGAAAAGGAGGATATCACCATTACCAATTAGAAGAGTTCTTTTTTTATTATCCTTCAATCGAGAAATAAACTCAAAATCCTTAGACCAGGAAGCTGTTCCAGTAAGAAAAACAATGGCTTTATAGTTTTCTTCCTTAATTTTTGAAATACACTCAGCCGGTTTCATTTTTTCTGCTATGGCATCAATAATATCTATGCTGTAATTTTGACTTAAAATACCGCTGAGGATAAGAAGGTCAATAGCAGGCCAGTAATAATAGGCTTTAGAAACGGCACTGCAGTAAAGATCCCGCTGATAGAGTTTATCTCCGGGAGGATTTAGAAGAAGAATTTTTTCCAAATTTATTCCCCCGATTTTTATAAAAAAACTTGTATCTAACCACAGCCGATAAACAAGAGAAAAAATCTTTCCAATGAACTTTTTTTCCTGTATCTTTTCTCCTGGGAATATATTCTACAGGAACTTCGATAATTTTATACCCTTTTTTTAATAATTTGGCTGTGATTTCAATGGTAGAGCTCCATCTGTTACCTTTAATATTGATATTTCTCAATATTTCTGTTTTAGTCACCTGAAACATAGTGAGGACATCTGTCAAATTAGCTTTAAAAAGTCTGTCTGTGAGTTCTATTAGAAAGACATTAGCCATATAAGCTCCTATGCCCATTCCCTGGATAAAGCCTTTGCCTAAAAATCGAGAACCAAAAACGACTTCAGCTTCTTCCTCCACTAATGGTTTAATCAGTCTTGAGTAATTGGAAGGATTTAGTTCCAAGTCTGCATCCTGGAATATAGTTATAAGTCCTTGCGCATGATCTAAAGCTGTTTTGATCCCAGCTCCTCTACCTAAGTTTATGTCATGGGTAATAACACTTATTTCAGGGTCCTTTTCTAACGTTTTCAAAAGTTCAGGTGTTTTATCAGTAGAACCATCATCAACTATGATTATTTCCTTTTGGATGTCCACTGCCTTAACTTCTTTAATAACTTTTAAAATAGTATTTTCCTCGTTGTAGACTGGGATAATAACAGTAAGGATTTTCATTTTAATCTGCAAACAGCCTTATTCCAGCTTTAGCTTTTCTGGCAAACTCCTTTAGGGACTTAACCTGCCTTAACTGTCTGAAAACGTACCGAGGACGATAATAAAAGCTTAAGTGAGCTTTCTTCTGCCATTTCTCCAATTCACTGTGAGTGAAATTTTCTGTCCACCATTGAGGAATAAACTCTTCTCCTGGATTGGCTGAAAATTCTCTCCAGTAATCTCCTTGAAGCACGCCCTTCTCCATTCCGAGGGTATAGAGTTCTGTAGCGGGAAAAGGAGTGGTAATTAAAAATTGGGCAAAATCAGGGTCTATTTCTTTGGCCAATTTTATGCTTTTTATTATCTCTTTCTTTTTTTCACCCGGGGAACCCATCATAAAATAGGCAAAAGTTACAATCCCAGCTTTTTTGGCCATTTTAAAGGCCCTTCTTACCTGTTCTACAGTAATACCCTTCTTTAATGCTCTAAGCACCTCAGGGCTTCCACTCTCCACTCCAAATCTAATTCTATTGCATCCTGCCTGGGCTAATTTGTCAAGGATTTCCTGGTCGACCTGATCCACCCGAGCCCTTAAATCCATGGTTATTTTTAACCCTCTTTGAATAATTAAATCTGCTATGGCTATTACTCTTTTCCTGTGGATGGTAAAGGTATCATCAATTATGTCAAAATCAGTTATTCCTTTAGCAACACACTCCTCAATTTCTTGAACTGTATTCTCAGGCGAGCGCATCCGGCAGAGACGGCCGTCTTTACTGGTGCAAAAAATGCATTTATGAGGACACCCCCTCGAAGTTAAGAGGCTGGTCATGATTTCTTTGCTTCCCCCTAGAAGATTATAATATTTCTTAAAGGGCAGAAGGTCTCTATCAGGAAATGGAAGGGAGTCTAAATCTCTGATGAATTCTCTTCTCGGATTCAAGAGTATTTTCCCATTTTCCTTGTAACCAACCCCATTAATCCCAGAAGGGAACTTTTTCATGAAAAGAGCATCTAGAAGTTCAGCGAATGTAATCTCTCCTTCACCTATAACGATCGAATCAATTTCAGGCTGGGATAGCATTTCTACAGGATATATGGTGGGGTGCGTACCGCCAAAAACCACATGAGTCCTAGGATTTGTTTCTTTGGCTAAGCGAGCAACTTTCAGGGCATCAATTAGAAGAAAGGTCATGCAGGATATGCCTATAATGTCTGGCTTCTTTTCTTCCAGGAATTTCTTTATCTTTTTGTAATCCATTCTTTCTACTTGAGTGTCAAGGATTTCTATTTTGAAACGTTCCCCATGAGCTTTCATAGCATAGGATGCTATATATAGAAGCCCCATAGGAGGATAAAGACCCATTTCTTCAGTTAATGCATCTGGCGCAAAGGTTCTGACGAGATTTTTAGCAGGGGGATTAACTAAAAGAACTTTCATCGAATTTTTAAGTTTAAAGCGCTTAACTAAGCAAAAAAAGATTTTTCAAATAAAAATTATTTAGAAACCTTAGGATAGAAAATAGTAAATTTTTTGTCAATATGACAAGTGCCCTTTAGCCAGAAAAGATACAATAAACCGATTAAAGTTTCCCGAATGGCCAATATTGTTTTATCGTCTACCTTCAGTAAAAGGGAGATAATCAGAATCAAACTGACAATGCTTTCAATAATCGTCACCTAAGGAGTTTTCTGAATATCCTTTAATAAAAAAAATAACAATATGGAAAATATAACTGGGGAGAGTAAAAATTAATTTTCCAAGTTAAACCGCATTTTTACCTGTCAAACTATAAATATAAATTTTTTATACACAATCATGGTCAAACCAGGTGAGATGCCACTTTTCAAAATCAAAATCAGTAAGTCTCTCTTTTGGTTCGTGTAACACAAGCAAAAAAGATTCAGGCGTTTTTAAATAAATGCATCTTTTTAAAACCGGGAGTAAGGGATCATGGGGATTAAGAAGGCAGGCACTCATTTCTACCTTTAATTTGAGCGCTTCCCTATGGACAGCATTTAAAAGTCTTTTACCTACATCAATTCGATTTGGTGAAAATAAAATATCAACTATATTCAAAACATCAAATCCTTTCATCCTCATCCTGTTCAGAACAGCATAACCACAGACAGAAGATTCTTCCTTTACAACAAGTATTTGATACTTTCTGTCAGGTGAACGAACAAAGCGCCAATTAAGAATTTCTGAACTACGAAGAGAGCTGATAGGAAAAAATTTTTGGACACCTATTAAAAAACTATCAAAATTTAAATCAAAATGATTGACCTCTTTTATTTCCAAATTGCTTTTATTCGTACACCAGCTAAAATGTAAAAATAGTTGAAGGAGAAAAAGGATAGGTTTGAGAAAAAAATTTAGTACTCTATTTCTTATGAAATGTCGTACTAACCCAGTAGGCTTGTACGGCCTCGCATAGACTCGAAAAATGCCTATTTTTTTAAACCCAAAAGCAAGATGTGCCTTTACTATACGGGGTTTATTTATGAGTCCATAAACAAAATCAATACTAGAATCTTTGTATTCCTTAAGAAGCCTCACTTCTAATTCTGGAAATAAAAGCTCTTTTCTGAAATTCTCATTTACCATAAGCTGACATATAAAACCAGCCGTAAATAATCGCCCATTTATTAAAAATCTAAAAGGAGCTAAAGAACAATGAGCAATAATTTTTTCTTTAGTGTCTGCACCTACCAAAACTTCTTGGATTGAACAGGGATTTTCTTTAAATAGCCACTTCCAAAACAAGATATATTTTTCATTTTCTTTGAAATCATCTGGCCAAATCTCACAATGGAGCTGGGCAATACCTAAAATATCCTCATCCTTAATCTTACGAATTACATACTCAGACAAACTTGTTAGTCCTTTTTATAGTATTTCTCCAATATCTGTACATAATCAATAAATCTTTGAGTGGGGATTTTTTTTAACAAGGCACTCAATTTAAGTAATGTGGATTTCCGATTGTAATAAACAAGCCAATCATAGAAAAGATTATCTTCCACTTTAAATCGTTCTTGATCTTCATCAATATCATAAGGATGCACATAACCAATCAGGGGAAAAGATCGCTTTGTATACCATTTGCAGAAATGTAGAATGGCTGATTTAGGCAGTGCTCTTAGATAAACACCCCCAACAAATGGAATCTTTAAACCTGGTATTTGAGTGACTGATATTGGTAATTCCCAAATCCCATTGGGAAGTCTAATCGGAGTCCAGCTGAATCCCTCCCAACCATAAATAGGATTCCTGGCAGGTAAAACCGAACTCGAATATTTAAACCCGAGTTCAGCCAGAACATCCCACGCCCACTTTGTGGAATTAATCAAAGAAAAGTCAGGAGCACGAAAACCTTTTATCCCGATTGCTCCAAGATTTTTCAGGGTTTCAATGTTTCTTAACAGATTATCCCGAAATTTTTCAGGATTTAATTTATCTAACTGAGTATGGTTATAGGTGTGGCATCCTATTTCATGTCCTGAGGAAATAATTTCACGAATCAGACTTTTAATCTCCTTTATAGCCTCTCCAACAACAAAAAATGTAATTTTAGTATGATGTTCATTGAAAAAGCTCAGGTATTTTTCTACCATCTCAGGGATTCGATTGGGATATCTATATCCATCTTTTACCTGCGTCCGGATATCTTCAAGGTCAACGCTTATAAGATAACAGGAAGGAACATTTCCTGTCTTACAGATATCGGCAAGGATAGGAGATAAAAAATATTCATTTCCCATTAAAATTTCTGATTTTTTTGAATCTTTCGCTGTATTGTTGCTCATCAACAAAGCTGATTTTTCGAGGTACCTTATAATTCTGGAGCCTTTCTCTGCAATGCTTTTTTAAGCGAAAGGAAAATTGCTTCTGATCCTCTTCCTTAAATAATCGAACCTTAGCACAAACTATATTTCCTGTTATTAAATTTTTCTCTCTATAAACAGTTACTTCGGTCACATTATCCATCTCTTGAATGACGCTCTCTACTTCTGAAGGATAAACCTTTTCACCGCCAACATTAATTATTTCTGATTTGCGGCCTAGTATTTTAATATATTCTCCATCAGTCTGGACATAATCTCCGGTATCAAACCAGCCATCCTCGGTAAAAGGACTTGGAGCATTGAGATAGCCTAACATTGCTGATTTGGCTTTGATTTGAAGGATCCCATTAACAATGCGTGTTTCGAATCCTTCTCCTCCTACTTTTACCCAGAGGGAATCCGAACTCTTCGACTTAGAGCGCAGAATTCCTACCTCTGAAAGACCATATGTTTGTAGTAACCGAATGTCCGGGAATAACTCGTGAAAGCGTTTTAAAGTGCTTTCTGCCATGGGTTCTGTGCCGTAGGTAATTGTCTTAAGTGTTTTAAGATTGTGCCTTTTGTATGCCTCACTCAATAAAATCAAATTAATAAAAGTGGGAGAAGCAGGAAGTAATTCAACTTTATATTTTTCAACGGCACTAAGAACACCATCTGGACTGCGAACCTGAACTGTGATGATACATCCCCCATTGGAGAGGGTATAGAGCATGGTATTAACTCCGCCAATATGGTCATAGAGCAAAAAAGTTATTGTTCTAAGAGTATTTCTCGCTACTTTAAACTTTTCTAATAAGCCTAACAAATCATGAACAGAGGCCTTGCTTTTTCCAGTGGACCCTGATGAAAACAATACAAGCCCCGGATGATTCAACTGCCTCAGTCTTTGATAATACTCATGATTTGCTGAATAGGGAAGTTTTGTAATTTTAACCTCATCCTTTTCATCTATGACAAAAGAGACTTCACCTTGGGCAATCTCAGTAAACTCTTGCTTTTTGGCCTCAACAACACTGGTCAGAGGAACAAGGATGCAGCCATGTTCAATAAGTAAAAGAAAGAGTGCGACCGAATTGGGAGAAAAATCTGCTTCTAAAATAGCAACCGTACCTTCTCTTATGTTTTCTGACTTTATAATTTCTTGCCAAGCATTAAGTCGCTCCAGAAGCCAGTTGTATCTGTAAACTTTATCATTCCAAACAATTGCATCTTTGTCGCTATACTCTTTAAATACTCTCAGCATAAAATCTATAAACACTATACTCCCCCGAGAAAGATCACCTGGCCAGTTATAAAGTCACTCTCTGGTTTAAGGAAAAAATCAATTACATTTGAAACATCCCTGAATTCACCGAAACGCTTGATGGCCTGACGCTGAATAAGGCTAATTATTTTTTCATCCGGTAAAGAACGAATTAAATCCGTTTTAATAGGCGTCGGACCTACTGCATTAACAGTGATATTATATTCAGCCAATTCTCGTGCTAGAATTTGGGTGAGAGTAATTATCGCTGCTTTAGAAGAAGCATAAATAGCTTCTCCTTCAAGTTTGAGAGGGACAGCCACTGTTGTAAAATTTACAATTCTGCCACATTTATTCCTTCGCATTAATTTGGCTGCTTCTCGAGAATAGAGGAATGTTCCAAAAAAATTTGTCCCAAAAATCTCCTTCACAGTCTTAAGAGGAGTGAGAAGAATATGGTTCATGGAGGCAATTCCAGCGTTATTTATCAAAACATCCATGCGTTTATAGGTTTTACGAATTTCAGCGAACATCCGCTTAACTTCCCTCTCATCTGTAACATCCAGACAAAAATGGCGGTAATTATCAAGCTTATAATTAACTGTCCGACGGCTGCAGCCAATAACCTGATATCCTTTTTCAATATAATAGTGAGCTAAATATTTTCCAATCCCCTTGCTTGTTCCAGTGATTAAGATTACTTGAACTTTATGCATGTCTATCCTCATCCAAAAGGAAGCAAATGTACTCGGCAAAGGTATCAATTGTTCTAAAAGGACTTTTTTTCTGTGACATAGCCTTTTCACTGGCTAAAGTAATTATACTTTCAAATTCCTCTTCAATTCTCTGCTCTGTCGCAAGGATAAGGTCAACCAACCCAAGGGAATCTAATTCACTTGAACTTCCGAAAAGAACTGTGTCGACAGATTTTTCAAGCTGCTTCTCCTTCGGAAGTTGCTTATTAAGCTCATCAACTGCACTAAAAATGGTCTGAATCACTTTTTCTTTTCTTGCCATTTATCTCTCTTTTTTTTCATTCTATAAGTTTTAAATAAGCGATCAGCGATTGATCTAATAGTCTGATATTGAGAATTCTATTTCCGACAATACAAAAATAGGTTAAACAAAGCAACTTAACGTGTCAAGATTGTAAATTCAGGAATTTCAGAAAAAATGATGCTATAAAAAGGTAAAATTCCTTGAAAAACATCAATTTCTGGTTGTTTTGTTTTCTAACTTAATGAAAACAATAGGTTATCTATAATGTACTTCAATTTTTGGGAAGTCTCCAGCAACCTTATCAAATTTCTCTATCTAATAGAGTCCATTGACAGTAGAGTATAGTTTATTATATGAAGAAATATAAGATGGCAAGAAAGAAAAAATACATTTTTTTGCTTTTGGTTTTCCTCTCTTTTCTTTTCTTCTTAAGATTTATCCACTTAGGGGCAGATCCACCCCAGGGTTTGAGTAGAAGTATGGGTTATATGGGTGACCCAGGAAGCTACGTTTCTAATGCCAGAAATAAAATACTCTTTGGCCGATGGGAAATGGATATGTGGAACATCATGTATATCAGCCCTCTGCCTCTTTATCTAACCTATTTTGTATTTATTATCTTTGGAATTGGTGTCGCCCAGATGAATTTAATTCCTGCTCTTTTTAGCTGTCTAATCCTAATTTTTTCTTATCTTGTCTTAAAAAAAATACACAATAGAACCTTTGCTCTGTTCGGTATTTTTCTTCTTGGAATTAATTATCAATTCACCATGTTCAGTCGGATTGCTGTGCGAGTTATGCCCATGATTTTTTTTATAATGCTTGCACTTTATTTCCTCACTAATAGAGAAAAAAGGAAATCCTGGATTTTTCTGGCTGGCATCTCATGTTTTTTCTCTTTTACTGTCAAAGGAACTTTCCTTCTTATTTTGCCTTCTATTGTCTTAGGAATTTTTCTCTATTCCTTTTTCCAATACCAAAAAAAGCTAAAAAAAGTTTTTATCCCGTTGGCTCTTTTGTTTTTGGGGATGGCCCTTTTTTTTATTATCTGGTTTTTCATTTTTTATATTCCCCATAAAGAAATATTTCTCTCTTACGGCACTGAAAATTACAACGTGCTAACATCACATAGCTTTTATGAAGCCTTCAAAAATTTCTGGATGAAGCCTCTATTCTTTTTTAATGAAATGCCGATCCTTGCTTCTTTATCTTGTGTTTATTTACTGATTATATTCTTTAAAGTCTTCACTTCTCCTCATAAAATTTCATTGGTAGCATGGATCAGCAGTCTGTGGATTATGTCCAATATGTTTTACTTTTCAGTCATTTATTACCGTGCCGCCAGGCATTTTATTCCTATGATTCTGCCTGTCGTCTTACTATCCATCAGTTTTATTCATGACTTATACAAACTAAAAGCAATTCAGAAACCAGAGAAACGTCCCTTTCTCTTTTTTCCTTTACTTTTTCTCTGGCTCATTTTCCTCTTGAGCAGCTTAATAATAATTATTTCTAGACCTTCCACTCTCTATGAAATGCAAAGAAAATCTTTCCTAACCATAGGAATATCTTTAATAATTTCTCTATTAGCTTTCTTTCTTCTCAAATATTGGCCCCGGAGATTAAGAATCTATCTTTCAAAGGCAGTTAAAGTGGCTATTATTTTAGCTTTATTTTTAGGGTCGGCTTTCTATCAAGGAAAGAAATATTCTGATTGGGTTCTTTCTCCCAGCTACAACATAAGGAATATTTCCAGGGATTTTGATAAAGCCTTCGACCACATGGTGATAGCTGGCCTTATAGCTCCGGTAATTTCCTTAGAAAACAGGCATGAAGCCCATGAGTATTACACTAATTATATCAACCCAGGGAAAGATTTTATCCAGAAATACAACATTACCCATATATTTACAACAACTTACGCTGTCGAAAAGAAATACTATCAAAAAGACTTTCCAGAGATAATGGAAATGGCCAGACTTTTAGCCAGGTATTACCTTTGGAAAGATTTCGTCGAGCTCTACCAAGTCAATCCTTCTCCACATTTTCAAGATAAAGAGAAAGATTCTTACGAGGGGGAAATTTTTTATTCAAAAAAAGGAATTCCTCGATTTGATAGTGAGGCTTCGGGCAAGCTCGCTTTCTTGGCTGAAAAAGGTAAAAAAGACCTTTTACTCGAGCTTCCTGGATTAGAATATCCTTCAGGCAGGTATAAAGCAATATTTCGCCTCAAAGGAGAAAACAAAATTTCTGAAAAAGGCCGGATAGCAAGAATTTATGTTGTCAATCCTAAAAGAAAAAAGGTGTATGCCTTTAAAGACCTCTATCCCCACGACCTTTCCTTGCCGGGCGAATATCAAGATTTCTCTCTTTTTTTTCACCTAAAAAAGAGAACAAAAATAAGTCTCAGGATTTATTGCACAGGAAAAATGAACTTATGGATAGATAAGGTAATAATCCAGTCCTGAAAGAGAAAGATAGATCTGGGATTATTATTTGTAATTATCAGCCTGGATTATTCACGAGTCGAGGTTGCCGCAGATGCGAGGCGCGGGGTATGAAGCTGTGATCGTCCACCGCAAATGCCCCGCAACGAAGCAGATACGGTAATATCGGCTCGCCCGGAGGGTAAAAAATGCCGATTGAAAATAAAAGAGAATCCAGAAAACATAGCAGTCCCCTTCACTTAGTGAAAAATAATGCTAATAAGCTGATATTATTGAAAATAAGTAATGGTATCGGCAGTTTTTATTAATAATTCAGGCTAGTGTCTTTCTTACTTACAGCTTTTTGAAGAAAAGCAGCCATGCTGCTCCCGCCCATCTCAGTGAGGAAACTTTCTCTACCCTCGGAATCCACGGCAGAAACAGCATAGGTATAGTTATCAGCCTCTTCTAAGCTTTTGAATTTTCTATCCTCATACTCAAAAGTATTACTATCAACCTCACTTTTCAGAACGAACTGGTCGTTACCCTGTTCTTTCTCCTTCCTGTAAATTCTGTAAATAACAATATCAAAATAAGGATCATTCTCTGGGTTCTCCTCCCAGGTTATTATGTTTATATAATCTATGAAGAACAAGGTTTTATTGACCACTCTTTCCATGGCAACATTCAAAGGAGAAAAAGGAGTGTCATAGACTGTAATCTCTTGGGTTGTGGTATTCATATAGTAATCATTATCAACAACTGTACAAATAACCTGGTAAGTTCCGCCAGCTTCATAAGTATGGTTTTTCACTTTCTGTTTTCCAACAGCAGTATTGCCGTCGCCAAAATCCCAGTTATAAAAAATTATTTCTCCGTCAGGATCCGAAGATTCAGATGCATCCAGGTTAACCTCAAGAGGAGCAATTCCAACTGTCGGGGAAGCCGTAAAGGCAGCAGTAGGTTTCTCATAAATAGTTATTTCCTTGGATAATGTATCAGTTTTTTTATCATCATCGGTTACAGTAAACTTTACTGTAAAAGTTCCCCCGTATGTGTAACGATGAGTGATAAATTCTCCCTGCCCGGTTTCTCCGTCGCCAAAATCCCAATCGTAAGAAACCAACTTTCCATCTGGATCAGAGGAGCTTGAAGCATCAAATTTTATCTTAATTGGTGACAGACCGCCATTAGGTGAAAATTCAAAGGAGGCTACGGGCTGGCCACTCAAAACCTCTATTTCCTGAGAAGCCGATCCAGAAAGGATATTATCATCAAGCACATAGAGTGTTGCATTATAGGTTCCCACCTCTTCATAGGTATGCGAGACCTTTTTTCCCTCGGCGGTTTCTCCATCACCGAAATTCCACTCGTATTTTATTATCTTGCCTGCATCAGAGGTGGATTCAGAACCGTCAAATTCGACTTTAAGCGGAAAAAGCCCGCTTGTTGGATTAGCCTTTATAACCGCGGTGGGAGGAGTTCCTGGTAGTTCAACCCTTGTATAGTAAACATCCCTATGAAACGGGTCATCCATGCCTGGCCCATCACTCCATATGGCATGGACATTTCCTTCAGAGTCGACATCGCATCCGAAGTACTCAGGAAATGTCCCATCGGCAATTTTAACAGGATCCGCCCATCGACCGTCAGTAAGGCCGCGGACATAAAAAACATTCCCACCTTGCTTAACTATACAATGGAGAAGACCCTTGGCATATTTAATAAACTCTATTGTAACCTGGGAAGTGCCACCATTAGTTATTTTCTGTGGTTTCGACCAGCCAACAGTTGGGTTTCCTAAACCTCCGCTTTTCTGCTGGTACCATATCGGATTATTTTTACTTCCATAAACGACGTGAATTTTTCCCTCATCATCAACAGTTAGAGACGGGTAATACTGACCCCAAGATATGGGGTTAAGACGAAAAGGTTTTTTCCAGTCACCATCTACTTTCTCATTATAATACATATTCCAACTTCCGATAACCCCATGGCCGTCATCCATCCAGATTGCAAAAATATTTCCATCCTTCACTTCAAAATCGCAGTGTATAGAGGTGGAATTAGCAAAATCAGACACTGTTTGTCTTAACATTTTTTCAATAGGCCAGTGCCCGCCTTTCTCATTTTCAACCATGACAACGTCCATAAAGCCGATCGCAGGGTGATAATTATAGCACCACATTATATAAATTTTATTTCCTTCAACTTCTATACGAGGCCAGGAATCATTCTGGCTTTCATTATCATAAACTTTATTTCGTTTTGACCATTTGCCATTTGAATAAATGCCATAATAAACTTCTCTACCGCCGCCACCTCCATCTGTGTAGGTCACGTGCACATCTCCATCATCGTCCATTGCCAATTGAGGAAAGGTTGAGTTATTGTACGGTTTGACTGCTACAGTAGGCACAGACCATATACCTGTTTCTTTGGAACGAATGCTGAAATAGAGAGCCGCTTCCGCGTTAAAATGGTAACCCTCGCACCAAATAGCCATGATATCACCATTTTTTAAAACTAGAATGTAGGGCAATTCCGACTGCTGGTAGGAGGTTTTTGATAAATTTACTATATCTCCGGCAATGGCGAATGAATTTATACCCAGCAACATTAGGATAATAAAAAATATTAATAATGTTTTCTTTTTCATCAGATTTACTCCTTTTTTTAAGCCCATTAGATTAGCAGTAAATTTTTTATTTGTCAAGTTACGACCCCAATTGACACACACGAAATTAATCAATGTCACAGCAACGTGATAATTTCCGGTTTTAGCAAAGTAAAAATTTCCGGTTTTTAGAAAATGGTATAAGGTTTTCCTTCAGACTTAAATGGAGGAGAACCCAGATGAAAGAGGAATATATCACGTT
>Ga0209986_10001163_pt1 | contig 25534 bp, 21 predicted proteins | sample BlataG_FD_183168 | JGI IMG/M metagenome (GOLD analysis project Ga0209986, IMG submission 183168) | Deep subsurface microbial communities from Black Sea to uncover new lineages of life (NeLLi) - Black_00105 metaG (SPAdes) (version 2) | ecosystem: Environmental > Aquatic > Marine > Oceanic >... | reverse complement strand
GCCTGCCCTGGCGGACTAGGCCAGGGAATCCTTAATCAGGGGGCTTGGACCGTCAGGCTGGTGCTTTTAGGGTGGCCCGTCGACTTGCGGTTCTATGGAACCTGTCAAGATATTATGACATTCCCACGAACATTCTATATGAATGTTGCAATCGAGCAAACACCTGTAGTTGTAATTGTGAGTTGAATCTACGGGATATTGAAGTAGCTGAATCTTCATAATACAGCCAGGGGGTAGCGGTAGATTATCCGCCTACCTTTCTACCGCCTTGAGTAAATCTCCCTGCGATGACCAATCGCGTGAACAACGATTAGCTGTTCCTCATGCAGGATCTCATAGAGAACACGGTAGTCTCCTATACGAAGCTTGTAGAAGCCAGCCAGGTCACCAGCCAGGGCTTCGAGCTTGATTTCATCCAGGTTTTCAGTCAGCCAATTCAAGCGCTTAACGATTCTGCGACCAACCGGTTTGTCTAGTTGAGACAGCTCATGGGCGGCTGCATTCAAGATGCTCACACGATACATGGTGCTTACTCTACTTCGAGCTCACGTGCTACTACTTCTAGTGATTGTCCTCTTTCCCCAGCAGCAACTTCCTCCCTCTGTTGAATGAGTCTCCCACGCACAGACTCTCGAATCTCCAACCCTTCATCGGGATCTCCTAGGACTTCTAGCAACTTCTGCTCGATTAGAGCATCAAGCATCTCGCGGAATTCTTCTTTTGTCATCTGGGCTATCGTATCAGCCATCTCGCACTCCTTGTCGCGACTTCATCCACTTCTCAAAATAATAAGTAGATACGGATCTTTATCTTGATTCTGGGAGTACCTGTATATCGTATCATGGTTTCGCATGCTGATCAGATAAACCAAGATGCTATTGTTCTCATTCCTCTTGACAGTTGAAAAACTGCTCCCACACTAAGTCAGCTCTGGAAAAAGTGCCCGGATTCATCACCTATTTCCTCCTGGTCTTAGGTTCAACTCCTGAAATGGACTCCTCAATTCGGTCATTTTTAAACACAAAAGCACCCTCATGGAAGCTCTCTTCTCAGGTAGCAGTGCTCAGAGGAGTTTATCCTGAGCTATGTCGAAGGAAATCCTGTTCGGGCCGGCGCCCTGCGGGCGCAACTCACCGGGGCCAAACGGCCGAGTGTTCTTCTCGGCGTCTCGCGGCGCGAACGGTGGCGCTGGATCCACTACCAGCCGGAGAGCGAACTCAGCCACTGATATACCCGACGCTTTGGTCAGGGCGGCAGCCGTATGCGTCGGATTGGTATCGTGGCCCTCGCTCGCAAGCTCCTCGTCGCCCTGCCCTGTGCCATGATGGTATGGCGTTACCTGGAGACCGGCGAGATCCCGGAAGGAGCTGCGCTAAAGGCGATCGCGCTATGATACGAGGCCACCCTCCATCCAATCGGACAAAGGGTCTAACAGGTGTGAGCGGGCGTGATTCGAACAGGTTTCCGACGGGAAACCGATTATGAGGTGGCTCTGCTCACACCCACCTTCCCCCATCGCCTTGCCCTCTTCGAGGACCTTCGGCGGGCGAAGGCAGCATAGGGTGCCCGGTTTACCATCGCCGGCACGGATAGCCTGTCCTGGCTAGGCCAGGGAATCCCAAAATGGGGGGCTTGGACCGGCAGGCTGGTCTTCCAAGGGTGGCCTAACAATACGCTATTGCTTGAGACCCAGCGAGTATAGAATTTCACCCATTCTATAACCAGAAGGTCGTAGCAACAAGGGGAATTTAGGTCCTGAAAAGTCTGCAACCAATAACCGATTTCATCTTTCCGAGTTGCTCTTGTGAGTTGAATCAACGCACCTGGATTCAACTACGAAGTGCAACTCCGGATAAATACTCGGCTAGACCATCCCAGGGGTGTGATAACACAATATCTTGGAAATCTCTACCCAAGGTGATGTTTTCAGATTCGCCTGTCCAGAGTGAAGCGTGGGAAACCCAGGACCCAGAGGTTACACCGTACCGCCCCGGCGGGCGTCAGCCCGAACGGGGTTCGAGTCCATTCGCGTCCACTGCCGCAAAGCTACGCTTTGCATACAGGAGAACGGGACGTTTTTATCCCGTTCTCCTGGCATTTAAGTGCATATGAACCGCTTGATTGTAAAACCTTAGAGCGCCCTTAATCAAAGACAGAAATCAGCTCCCCCTGGTTTTCCGGTATAATAATTTAATGGACAACCTCGAGAACACCATTTTAAAACCTACCCATTGTTTGATCATCTGAGATTGATTATGTCAAAAATGCCCATTATTTCTGACACCAATGGTAACTACAACCAGGCTGGGATATTAGGAACCCAACCGCCGTTCTTTTCAACCGAAGAAGCATTAGAATTAGCCAGGGATTTGTACGGACTTGACGGCACCATTTCCCAACTCGACAGCGAACGAGACCAGAACTTCCGAATCGATACACCAAGCGGGGACCAATTCGTCATAAAAATCGCCAATAGCGCTATGGACCCGGCAATCCTCACGATGCAGGCTGAAGCCCTGGCTCATATCGCGGTAGTTGATCCTGATCTGCCGGTGCCGAGGGTCCTCTATTCTCGAAACGAATCTGCCCTCGAGAGGATCCAGGCCAATGACGGGCGATTCCACTATGTCCACGTACTGACCTACATGCCGGGCTGTTATCCACCGGATGGGTCGACCAGCCGTGCTCTGTACCGCCCGTTGGGAGTCTGCCTGGCGCGCCTCGCCCGCGCATTGCGCGGTTTCTACCATCCCGCCGCCAAATATGAACTCCTGTGGGACTTGAAGCAAGCTATGGCGCTCAGAGGTTATTTGCATCATGTACCGGACCCGGAGCACCGCCAGCTGGCCGGCTACTTTCTAGACCGCTTCGAACGGGTGGTACTCCCTGAGATCCCCAAATTACGTAGCCAGATCATTCATAATGATTTTGTTCCCAATAATTTGGTGGTGGCAGAGGATGACCCTGGCGAAATCGTCGGCATTCTCGACTTTGGGGACATGATCTATACGCCCCTGGTTATGGGCCTGGCCACCTTGATCGCTGAAATGTTTCGCGGGCAGGAGGACCCTCAAGAAATTGCTGTAGAGATCATTGCGGCTTACCATGAAATCTTACCGCTTGAGCCACTAGAACTGACTCTCCTGTATGATTTGATCGCAACCCGTATGACGATGTTGAACGTGATCGCAAGCTGGCGGGTGAACCTTTACCCGGATAATCAGGAATACATAGCCGGATATGTCGACAGTGTATGGGAAAATTTGGTGGCGTGGTGCAACCTGGACCCGGCAGAGGTCACCAGGCGGTATTTCAGGGCCTGTGGGTTTTGGGAAAGTGAAGGACTCCTCCCATCCAAAAGGGTTTTGAAAGAGACCCGATCTGCTCAACTTGAACGCCGTGCTCATTTGTTGGGCCCCTGCGCTTACCTGCTCTACGAAAGTCCCCTCCATATTGTGCGCGGCGAAGGAGTGTGGTTGTACGATGATGAGGGGAACCGTTACCTGGATGCTTATAACAATGTCCCCCATGTCGGGCACTGTCACCCGCACGTGGTGAAAGCGATCTCCCACCAGACTCGGATGTTGAATACCAGCACCCGCTATTTACATGGCTTGATCCTCGAACTGGCAGAGCGGATTACCAGCCGGTTGCCGGAACCGCTGAGCGTGTGCATGTTCGTATGTACTGGGACGGAGGCCAACGAGCTTGCTTGGCGGATGGCGAAACTGGTTTCGGGTAATGACGGTGCCCTGATCACCGGGCACACCTACCACGGCAACAGCGATGCCATCATCGGGTTCAGCAGCGAAGAAGTTCCCTATGAGAAACTGCCGGCCCATGTGGCGACCCTCTACGCACCGCTTTCCAACACAACTTTTCGCGAACCGGATTCTGGCCTGCGTGAGGCCATCAAGACCTTGGGAGAACGGAACCACCGACCGGCAATGCTGATCTTAGACTCGGGTTTCGCCAGCGATGGCATCTACACACCACCAAGCGGGTATCTCCATGCCCTGTACGATGAGACCCGCCGCGCGGGCGGGTTGTGTGTTTCGGATGAAGTCCAGGCCGGGTTTGGACGTTTCGGCCAGCATTTCTGGGGCTTCGAGTTCGACGATGTCGTGCCAGACATTGTGACCATGGGGAAGCCCATGGGGAACGGGCACCCCCTCGCAGCTGTCGTGACCCGCCCGGAAATTGCCGAAGCCCTGGCTGCTGACACCGGCTACTTCAACACCTTCGGCGGTAATCCAGTCTCCTGTGCCGCCGGATTGGCTGTCCTTGACGTGATCGAGGTGGAAGGGCTTCAGCACAATGCTCTTTTGATGGGAATTTATCTCAGAGAAAGACTTTTGGGATTACGGAAGGACTACCCCGTCTTGGGGGAACCCCACGGAGCGGGATTGCTCCTAGGTGTCGATGTCCTCAACACCGATGGTTCCCCTGACTCAGACCTGGCGCACCGGGTCATGAACCATATGCGTCAGAACAGGGTCCTGATCGGCACCACCGGTCCCAACGCCAATGTTCTCAAGATCCGCCCTCCGATTGTTTTTAACCAGGAACATGCCGAACTCCTGCTGGCTTCACTGGCGAACGCCCTCGAAAAATGCGTTTAAAGCCGTGAATTTACACGCATAAAGCCCTAATAGGTAATTCCTTCGAGATGTATTGCCCCCATAGATGTTTTTCTTCAAAAATCATGGGGAAGGCGGTTCGGAACACGTCCAAGACTGTCCACTGTAGACCACACGGCTCGCGAAATCAAGGATCCGTGAGGACCGCGATAGCAGGTTTAGACCGCTAGGTTCGGGTCCGTGAGGTCGGCGGTTCCCTGGCCTGCTGGCGCAAGCCAGGACAGGCAAATCCGCCCGCCCCGACTGTAAACCTCACGGCTAGCCGATTTGGGTAGCCGTGAGGACAGCGGTCAGCCCTTTTTCCGCCGTTCTTACGAACCTCAGTACACACGGTTTTTCCTCTCTGGTTCAAAAAAACGCTTTTTTCGTTACCCAGAACTATATCCGGGGATTATCGGAATCTATTTCCAGAGAGGTGTCCACATGGTTCATAAACTTACTCTTTCACAGGCATACGAGGGGATGATCCGCTATAAGATGGCAACAGGGATGAGTCCACACACCATCGCTGACTACCTGATTTCCTTCAAGAAATTACTGCTCTTTTTCGACGTCAACCCGCCGATTTCCTCAATCACTCGTGAGCAAATGGTTGGATTCTTCGCCTGGCTGCAAAATGAATATGTCAGCATTCCAGACGGTGCTGCACCAAGGGGTGAGAAACGACTCTCCCCGAAGTCCATTAGAAACATACACACTAATCTCTCGGCACTATGGACTTGGGCCGAACAGGAAGGGTTCGTGGAAACGAATATCATTCGCTCTATTGAGAAGCCCAAAGCCAATCCACCGATAATCGAGCCCTTCACCAAGGATGAGATTGTTATGCTTTTAAAGGCATGTGATTCTTCGCGCACATGGAAGTCGCGCAGCAATGCTGCTAACGCTCGTCCAACCGCGGATCGGGATCGAGCCATCATCATGACCCTCTTGGACACAGGTGCCCGAGCATCGGAACTCTGTGGCATCCAATTTAGGGATGTCAATTTAACAACACACAGCATCAAAACCCTAGGAAAAGGACCCGGTCGTGAAGCCAAGGAAAGGATGGTCTATATTGGCAAACGCACTGGTCAGGCGATCTGGAAAAGTCTGGTTCCAAGATTGGACAAAATTCAGGAGGACGATTCGTTGTTCGTTGTAGGCAAAGAGGGTGATTGGAGACCGATGTCACGCCATGTATTGGGGAAGTTGTTAAAGCGAATAGGTGAACGAGCTGGTGTAGAGGGCGTAAATCCTCATCGGTTCAGACATACCTTTGCCATCACCTACCTCCGAAACGATGGAGACGTTTTCACCTTACAAGCATTGTTAGGACATTCCGACCTGACGATGGTTAAGCGCTACGCTCGGATTGCACAGATTGATTGTGCGACCACTCATCGGAAAGCTAGCCCTGTTGATAATTGGAGGCTCTGATTATGAACCACTCTAGATTAAGAATGAAGTAAATTCGATCAAATTCGGTAACAAGTGTTGTGTAGTTTGAGATCTTGAATGTCACCAATTAGTGATTTGGCTTACTCTTCATCCAATCGAAATTATTGAATGGTGCGTGATCTAAGGGACTATTAATCGGAAATACCATCAATGACATTGTCCACCAAAGATCATTTAACAAAGCCTATGTCCGTATTTGAAAGACACTTAAATGGACACATAACCGCCTCACGAAAACCCTCCCGCGTGCGAATGGTTATTACTCACTCTCAGCCGTCTTCATGATACTTTGCAGTTCAACTTGGAGATCCTTCGGGAGCGGCTCCGGTTGGTGTTGCGCTAAAATTCTCTCGAAGGTTGCTCTGGCCCGCCTACGGATATCGGGCGAGGGCTGATCATCCATCGTTTGATCCGGGTGAGTGAGTTTCGGCAGCCAGATATCTCGGATCGTTCGGCGGGTGTGTTTCTGTCCCAGGAAATGCCCTCCCGGCCCAACCGCCCCGATCACATCCAAGGCTAGTTTATCGGGGGTGGTGTCAATCCCTTCCGCCAGATTTCGGTGAGTGTGATAGATCTCGTCGTCGTAGATAATCTGCTCCGGTAGTAGCAAAGTAGCGGCCCGGAGCAATCCGAGCCCCTCCACCATATCTGCTCCAGTTAGGGGGGTCAGCAGCGAGGTATACACGCTATCCCGACCTAATTGCCACGAGGCTGGTTCGGGGCAGTCAACGCTGAAAGCCCCGCCCAAAGACGGGACACCGCAATCATGGGCCAACTGAACTGCCGCCGCGTTGCACAGATACTTCTCCGACATGCTGGCGATATAATCCCCCGACCTCGGATCCATAACCGAGGCTAACAATGAGTGGAAGACCGGCGCTCCTGGAGCTACTAACTGCATAAGTACCATTGCGCTGACAACTTCGGCATTGCCGACAACCAGAGCGCCACCCATTGTCGCTGGGGAGGTGGAGCCGATATTGGGCATTGCCATAAAACCCACAGGTACCCCGGCTTCCGCAAACACCATTGCCCCTTCGATTCCATTCTTGTCCTGTCCGAGAGGGGCGATGGTGCAGACCAGGCTTGAGAGGGGTGGCCGTATTCTAAGGTTCTCCTTGCTCCCCGCAATTACCTCCGCCATGCGCAAGGAATAGTGAGCCAGTTTCTCCCCGATGACCGTCGCGCTCTGGATGTGTTTAACCGTGTTATTGAAGCTGTCATCCAACTCATGTAATGGTGCAACCCGCCCGTAATCCTGAGCACTAACGATCGGCCAATAATACGAAACCGATGAGAGATAGTCCGCTACGTGAGCCATCATTGCCACATCGGCTTTGCAGGAGCCGCGGTACTCTCCTGTTTCCATGTCAATGGTTTCCGTTCCACAGCCATCAGTTGAGAAGTAACTAGATGTACCGTCGAGAGTTAGGTCCGTTCCTTCAGCCCGTCCAGACAGAGTGTAGATGCGAGGCGCATGACTCATCGCTTCCAGCACCAGGTTGGGAGAAAGGCGCACGATCTGTTTCTCAGAATCCACATCCGCTCCATGTTCGGTAAAGATGCGTAAGGCACGCTCCGAAGGGAAATGAACACCGACCATTTCCAGGACATGCAGAGTAGCCGCCCTGATCTCGGCTACCTGCTCGGTACCGAGTACATTTACTCTCAACTTGGATTGGATAGGTTTTATATTCATCATTTCTCTTTTTCCAATTTCATGACGTGGGGACATGAATCAACGAGATTGGCCGCGCAAGCTAGTTCTTAGCCCAAGGCCTTCACGATTTCATCTCGGTGTTCACCGTCATGGTCGATCATAATACCAATTAGCTGTGCAATACTGCCGCGTTCATCCCCCCAGGGATAGAGTAAATCACCGGGAAATTGATCGGATGGTATTTCGCGGATAGCTTCTTTGAAGTCTTCGCGTGCCTGCTCCCATTCCTCATATACCTGTGGGGTAGACAACTCGCGTTGCTCTAAAAATGCCTGTTCGTTAAATTTGGTTTCATCCCCACCTAGATCAGGAATGGCGTATTCGGTCCCGGCCAGGAAAGCTCGGAGAGATTTTGCCACCTGACGATCCCAGGTCGCGATGTGCCCGAGAATATCCCTGATCCGCCAGTCCGTATCTGTGTAAACGCGTATCTCAGGATCGACGCCCTTCAGTATCGCGCGGGTAGCCGAATGGGAGTCGGTCAACTTTTTCAGCAGATCATCCTTCATGCCATCGTTCATGTCAAACGCTCCTTATGCATAGATGATTATTTCCGTGCAATCTCTCCAAGCGCACTACTTCTTTCTTCGAATGTCACCCCCAATGATAATAGGAAGGATTAGTGATTGCTTTGTGAGTCTAAGCAAATTATACCACAATGGTTTCGTTTAATTCCTTTTTTTCCAGCTTTTTCGGCTGTTTCAGAAAGAATAACGGGAAAGCATTGACATTTCGGAAATAATAAGTTATCCTGATATAGTTTAACCTTCATCTACATTATTTCTTTTTTTTATGAAAGAATTCAGTCTTATGTCTCGACCAGATCGAACAGATTGGGAAATCATTGCGCTACTCAACGAAGATGGGCGCATGTCGAGTGCCGAGATTGCCCGGCAGCTGGGTGACGTCTCAGCACGCACGGTCACCAATCGTATCAACAAATTAACTGAGCAGGGTATCATCAATATTCGATCCATTGTCAACCCGGAAGTGGTTGGGTATGGTGTGCTGGCTGACGTGTTCATCGAAGTCGAGCCGGGGAATTTGCGGAGCGTGGCAAAACATCTGGCCGATTTGCCGCAGATCAGCTACATAGCCTGCGCCACTGGGGATACCGATGTCATCATCTCAATACGGGCCCACAACATCAGTGAGTTATACAACTTCGTGATCGAGACAATAGGCAAGATACCCGGAGTGCGCCACGCCCGAACTTTTCTCCTGCCCCTCAAGTTAAAGAACATGGCCACCTGGATGCCGCCGGACGTATTCGAAGACGGGGAAGGCAACTCATCACGAGACGCACATCACGCTCAAGGAGAATAAGATGAACAAAGACCAACAACCCGAAACTGGCAACACGCTCTTACCATCCCATGCGCAAGTTGTCATTGTTGGCGGTGGCGTGATTGGATGTAGTGTTGCCTATCATCTCACCAAGCTTGGCTGGCGAGATGTTGTGTTGTTGGAACGCAGCCAACTAACAGCCGGAACCACATGGCACGCAGCAGGACTGATCGTCAGTGGATTTTCTTCCGAAACTACGATCGACATGGCCAAATACACGCGAGATTTGTACGAAAGGCTTGGCGAGGAAACCGGGCAGGATACGGGCTTCAAGGCGATTGGTTACATGCAGATTGCCAGCAACCGGGAACGGTTGGATAACTTGCGGCGCAGGGCTGATTACTGTCGCGGATATGGTGTAACGACAGAGGAAATATCACCCGCGGAAATCAAGAAAATGTGGCCTTTGTTTCACACCGACGATATTATCGCCGGATTCTACACAGCAGACGATGGCCGGGTCAATCCAATTGACACAACAATGGCGCTTGCCAAAGGCGCAAAGATGGGTGGCGCACGCGTGTTTGAAGAGACCAAAGTCACCGGGATCAAGAAGAAGAATGGACGTGTGACCGGTGTGGTCACCAATAAGGGAGAAATTAAGGCGGAATATGTGGTTAACTGCGCGGGGATGTGGGGTCGAGAGCTGGGCAAGATGGCCGGCGTCAATGTGCCGTTGCATGCCGCCGAACATTATTATCTCATTACCGAACCCATCGAGGGATTGCAACCGGATCTGCCCATCGTCGAGGACCCGGAACTATTTGCCTACTACCGTGAAGAAATGGGTGGTCTGATGCTGGGATTGTTTGAGCCGGTGGCTGGACCATGGGGGATGGATGGCATTCCTGAGGATTTCAGTTTCGGTGAGATACAACCTGATTGGGACCGTTTAATGCAGTATGTCGAAAAGGCCATGGAACGCATTCCGATCGCGAAAGATGCTGGGGTGCACAAATTCTTCTGCGGTCCGGAGAGCTTCACGCCCGACATGGGCACGTTGATGGGCGAAGCGCCGGAATTGAAGAACTTCTATGTCGCCGCTGGCTTCAATTCGCTGGGTATTCTATTTGGTGGCGGTGCCGGGCGTGTGATGGCCCAGTGGATTGTCGACGGCCTCCCACCAGTCGATACCAGTGAAATCAACATCGACCGTTTGATGCCCTTCCAAAACAACCCCAAATACCTGCACGACCGCACCGTGGAACTTTTGGGCTGGCAATATATCAGCTGGCCTAATCTGCAGCCCGAAACGGCGCGCGGCTCTCGAAAATCGGCACTGTACGACCGTCTCGCTGAGGCCGGTGCCTATTACGGGGAATCCGTTGGATGGGAGTATCCGGATTGGTTCGCTCCGGCGGGCATTGAACCCAAAGTTGAGTATTCCTGGGGACGCCAGAATTGGTTTGAGTATGTGGCGGCAGAACACAAAGCCGCGCGTGAGGATGTCATTCTAATGGACTTGACCCATATGTCCAAATTCCTCGTCCAAGGACGCGATGCGGAAAAGGTACTCAACGAGATTTGCGCCAACAATGTGGCGGTGCCGGTTGGCCGAATCGTCTACACTCAGTGGCTGAACGAACGTGGTACCATCGAAGCAGACATGACGGTGACCCGCCTGGCGGAAGACGTTTACCTGCTGATATTAGTGGACAAAGCCCACACCCATGTTGAAACCTGGCTGAAGAATCACACCCCAGCGGATGCCCAAGTCTCCATCACCGATGTGACCTCCGGCTATAACATCATCAACGTACAAGGTCCGAAATCCCGCCAACTGATAAGCAGTCTGACCAGTGCAGACATGTCAAACCAAGCCTTCCCATACCTTACCGCGCAAGAAATTGATATAGCTTATGCACTCGTTAAAGCCTTGCGGGTGACATATGTGGGCGAGTTGGGCTGGGAACTCTACGTGCCAACCGAGTTCACGTTGCACGTCTTCGATATGCTCGTAGATGCAGGTAAAGATGTCGGCCTTAAATACGCCGGGTTCCAGGCATTGAACACGCTGCGGATTGAGAAAGCTTACCGGGACTATGGCTGGGATGTTGACAATACGGACACACCTTTGGAAGTGGGCCTGGGCTTTGCGGTAGATTTCGACAAGCCCGGCGGCTTCATAGGGAAAGATGCGCTCCTGCGGCAAAAGGAAGAAGGCATTCTCAAGCACCGGCTCGTACAATTTTTACTAAAGGATCCTGAACCGCTGCTTTATGATGGTGAACCCATTTTCCGGGATGGGAAACGAGTTGGTCACCTCGCCAGCGGAGGGTACGGACACACCCTTGGAGGAGCGGTTGGCCTGGGTTCTATAAAGAACGAAACAGGTGTAACGGCTGATTTCGTCAGGAGCGGCAGCTACGAGATCGAGGTGGCAGGTGTGCGCTACCCCGCGAAGGCTTCCCTGCGCCCGATGTATGACCCTAAAGGCCTAAAAGTCCGTTCCTGAATCAATAGTGTAGAGGCAAACGTTGGAAATCCACCTGCAACTTTATTCAATCCTGCGAGAGAAACTCCTCCTCGATGCAAAAGGGCGCGCAGTATTGCAATTAGGCGAAGGCGCAACGCTTGCCGATCTCCTCAATGAACTCGGCATCAAGCTCAAAGTGGTCATCAGCGTGAATGGTGTTCAAGAATCGGATAAGTCACGTCAATTGAGAGATGGTGACGCAGTGAAAATATTTTCATCGGTTAGCGGCGGATAGCGTGCCCTGAGAACTGAGTAACCCGGATGTAAAGGAGAGAGAACCATGTCGCAAGGCTATAACGGGAAAATCTTGCATGTTGACCTCACTGACGGGATGTTTCGTGTAGAAGAACCAGGTGAGGCGTTCTATCGCAAACACATGGGTGGCAGCGCGTTGGCGATGCACTACCTGCTCAAGGAAATACCCCCCGGGGCAGACCCGCTTGGCCCTGAAAATGTGCTGGTGCTGGCGCTCAGCGTGCTGACCGGGGTAGCCATATCAGGTCAGAGCCGCGTGACCGCGGCTGCCAAATCACCGCTGACCGGCGCGATTGGCGACTCACAGGGAGGAGGCTTCTTCCCCGCGGAACTCAAATTTGCCGGGTTCGATGCCATCGTGATTAAGGGCAAAGCTGAAAAGCCGATTTATCTGTGGATTAACGATGGCCACTACGAACTGCGCGATGCCTCTCATCTATGGGGGGCGATCACTGGCGAAGCCGAAGCGACCATCAAAGAAGAGCTGGGCGACGACAAGGTCGAAGTTATGCAAATCGGCCCTGCCGGAGAAAAAGGGGTGCGCTTCGCTGGAATTTTAAGCATGTCCAACCGTGCTAATGGACGCACGGGGATGGGTGCCGTGATGGGTTCCAAGAACCTGAAGGCGGTTGCCGTGCGCGGCAAAAACCGTCCTAGTGTGGCCGACAAGGCTGGGCTCAGCAAACTCGCCAAATGGGGCGCGGCCAATCTGAAAGACTCCGATATTGCCGGGCTTGCAAAATACGGCACCAACGAGACGACCGGATCAAACCAGGCATCCGGAACGCTGCCTTCATACAATTACAACCGCGGTGTGTTCGATGGTTGGGAACCTATCGACGGCACGACTATGTACGATACCGTCTTGAGAGGCGCAGCCGAGGGTAAGCAGGATCGCTTAGGGCGTGATACATGCTACGCCTGCACCGTGCGCTGCAAGCGCGTGGTCGAGATTACTGAAGGTCCCTACAAGGTCGATCCGCATTACGGTGGACCGGAATACGAAACGACCTCAACCTTTGGCAATTATTGCAACATCGACGACCTGCCCGCCATCTGCAAAGCCAACGAGATTTGCAACAAGTATGGCATAGATACCATATCGTGCGGGGCCACTATTTCCTGGGCATTCGAAGCCTTCAACCAGGGTAAACTGACCCTGGAGGATACGGATGGGCTCGACCTTACCTGGGGCAATGCCGAGTCGATGGTCAAACTGACGGAGAAAATAGCCAAACGCGAGGGTTTCGGTGACTTACTTGCAGAAGGTTCCGAGCGCGCAGCGAAAAAGATCGGGCGCGGCACGGAAGAGTACCTGATTACTTTCAAAGGGCAGGAGGCTCCGGCTCACATGCCGCGGGTCAAACGCTCTCTGGCAATCATTTATGCCACGAACCCCTTCGGAGCAGACCACCAATCTCACGAGCACGACCCGGCCATCGAAGATGATTTTGAGTACTACACCGACCGAATGGCTGTGTTAGGTTTCAGCGAGGGACAAGAACCCCGTTCGTTAAGTGATGAGAAAATCCGCTTCACCGTCGCTTCGCAGCGCATGTACAGCGCCATGGACAGCCTGAACCTGTGCCAGTTCGTCTATGGCCCGGCGTGGCAATTGTATGGTCCAGCCGATATAGTTGAACTCGTCCAAACTGTAACAGGTTGGGAAGATGTGAGCTTTGATGAATTACAAAAGGTGGGTGAGCGGCGTCTTAATATGATGCGGGCTTTCAACGCCCGCGAGGGGTTTGACCGTAAAGATGATGTGCTGCCCCAGAAACTCTTCAAACCGCTCAAGGGGGGTGCGAGCGACGGCTGGAAGCTTGACCGTGATGAGGTAATGTCCGCGTTGGATAAATATTACGAGTTTTGTGGCTGGGAGGTCAAAACTGGCAATCCCACACGGGCTAAGCTGGAGGAACTGGATTTGGGTTGGGTGGCTGACCAATTAGGTATCGATGGTTAAAGCTGTATCAGATATTTAGACGCTTTATCAACGAGCGCCCTAATTTCACAAAGCATCGAGCGGTCTATCCATGAGGTGACGGATAGACCGCTCTGAAATTGATCAAAATCCTTTCTAAATTTCAGCCGCGCACTCTTTTTAGCTTGGGATCATACATCGGTCGTAGAGATGCTTTGGCAGGATAGCGTACCCCCGCGATGTCTATTTCATAAGAGCCGCTTTTGAGGTAATCAACGTTTACGGTTTCTCCCTCGTTTTCGACGGGGCCGACACCGACCGATGCGCCCAATGTGTGTCCATAGCCACCTGACATAATGTTACCGACGGGTTTACCATCACGGAGTATGATTTCACCGTAATATAGCATAGGTTCAGGATCCTCCAGCAGGAACTGAAGCATGCGATATTTAAGTCCGGCCTCTTTACGTCGCAAAAGTGCATCTCTACCAATGAATCCACCAGGCTTATCAAAATCCACAAAGTAGCTCAAACCCACCTCCAATGGCGAGTCTGTATTATCGATATCGTTGCCGTAATCCCGGTAAGCCTTCTCGAGCCGTAATGTATCCAGTGCTTGCAGCCCCATATGTTTCAACCCGACATCCGCTCCCGTTTCCACGAGAGTATCGAAGACATGCAGGGAAAACTCCGTGGGGATGTAAAGCTCCCATCCCAATTCGCCAACATAGGTTATGCGGATGGCCTTTACCAGAGCGTAGCCAATATCGATTTCTTGCATGGTGAGGAAGGGAAATGCCTCATTGGACATATCAGCGTGCGTGACGCGGCTCAAAAAGTCACGCGATTTCGGCCCCTGGATGTTCAGCACGCTGTACGCTGAAGTAATATTGGTCACAAAAACGTGCGCATCCGCAGGGATATGGCGTCTCAGCCAGGCCTGAACCGCGGTAATAGTGCCATCTCCGGTGAGAATGAGGAATTGATCTTCAGCTAAGCGGGTTACTGTCAAATCTGCCTCGATGGTACCTGTCTCGTTCAACCATTGGGTATATACACAGCGGCCTACGGGCACGGCAACATTATTGGCACAGATGCGGTTGAGGTGCTTTTCCGCATCCCTTCCCTGGACCAAGATCTTGCCCATCACTGAGTAATCCAGCATGGTCACGTTTTCGCGGGCGGCCTGGTGTTCGGCTGCCGCGTATTCAAACCAGTTTTGTCGCCCCCAGGAGTACTCGACTTTAGGTTCAATCCCTTTGGGCGCGAACCAATCCGGGTATTCCCATCCGGCATACACGCCAAAGTAAGCGCCAGCTTCTGTCAGCCGGTCATGGAACGCGGATTTGCGCACATTTCGGGCCTTTTTAAAATGCTTATTTGGATACCCTTCTTCGAACATGAACCCTAGCACTTCGACTGCCCGGTCTTTCAGGTATTTGGGCGTGTTCTGGAACGGCAGCATACGGGCGATGTCGATCTCGGTCACATCGATATCCGGTACGCCGTCCACAATCCACTGGGCCATTACCTTCCCAGCCCCGCCGCCCATAAGAATGCCAAGTGAGTTGAAACCCGCGGCAACATAGAAATTATCCAACTCCGGTGCCAGCCCCATCATGGGTTCCAAATCCGGCGTGAAGCTCTCCGGACCGCAGAAGAATTTGTGTATCCCGGCAGTCTCTAAGCCTGGAATTCGCTTCATCGCTTCTTCGACATAAGGCATCATGCGGTCCCAATCGGGGTTAATTTCGCCGAAGCTGAAGTTCTTTGGTATGCCATTCAGCGCCCAAGGTGCCGCGTCGGGCTCGAACAAGCCGAACAACACGCCACCGGTCTCTTCTCGATAGTAGGCATATTTGCCGAGGTCCACCAAAACGGGCAAATCAGCGTTTATGCCTTCAATCGGTTCGGTGATCAGGTAGTAATGCTCCATCGGCTGCAAGGGGACATTGACACCAGCCAGCTTGCCGATCTCGCGACCCCACATCCCCGCGCAGTTGACCACGTATTCAGCCTGGATCTCTCCCTTATTGGTGATCACCCCCGTCACTCGCCGCCCTTCTTTCCTGAACCCGGTGACCGCGGTTTCTTCGAAGATCTGCACGCCGTCCATGCGAGCGCCTTTGGCCAACGCCATGGTCACGTCGACGGGATTGACACGGCCATCCCCGGGTGTCAAAAAGCCAGCCAGGATATCATCGGTGTAGGCCAGCGGCCACAGGTCCTTGACTTGTTTTGCGGATAGTTCCTCCACCGGGACCCCAAAATGTCTGTCAAAAGCGGCAATCCGTCGAAACTCCTCCAATCGAGAGGGAGAGGTGGCAATATTTAGCATCCCTACATCGTTAAAACCCGTCGCCATACCGGTTTCACTCTCCAGAGCGCTGAATAGCTCCAAGGTGTATTGTGTGATCTCAACCATTGTGCTGCTGAAGAACCCACCAGCTTCCACCAACCCTGCGGCGTGCCAGGTGGTTCCAGCGGTGAGTTGGGTGCGCTCTAGAAGGACAACATCCTTCCATCCAAGTTTCGCCAAATGGTAAGCGGTGCTGCAGCCGATCACCCCGCCCCCGATGATCACAACCTTCGCACGCTCAGGAAGTTTGCCGGTTGATTTCTCCGATGCTTGTTTATCTGCCATGTTATATTCCAAGTTTCTCGGCAGTTCTGTCAGCCGCATTCATTATTTGATCCAGTTCTTTTAGAACATCATCTGGCAAAGGCTCAGGGTGGTGGTTGTCGAATATCTTTTTGAATTCCTCCAAGGCTACGTCCTGCGGCCGGCGCAGATTTCCCTCAGCATCGAGCTGGTGAAAGATGGGAGAGTAACGGAAATCACGTATATGCTTGCGGGTATGTTTTTGACCCAAAAAATGACCGCGCGGCCCCACGGTTTTGATTACGTCCAGGGAGACTCCAAGATCTTTAAACTCAAAATCTTTGAAGGTATCGAATACGTTTAGCGCGATCTCGGCATCGAGAATGATTTGCTCGGGGTAAAGGACCATAGAACAGTCCACTAACCCCAAATAGCCGCAAATCTCACCACCAGCCAGCGGAATCTTCACGCTGCCAAAACCTGCTTCGAAGGCGGACTGCCAACCGATATCGGGCGCATCACTACTGAAGGAACCTCCGCCTAGGCTGGGAACGTTCCAGGCGTGGGCGAGTTGTACGGCGATCAGCCTAACTGGAAGGGGCATATCCCCGATGTACCCGCCAGTGCGCGGGTTCATGAGTGATGAGATGATCGAATGGAACACTGGCGCGCCTGGATAGGCCAATTGCAGTAAAACCATTGCGCTGATCACTTCCGCATCGCCCTCCACGATAGCGCCTAGCGCCGAAGCTGGGGCTGTGGACCCCATTGTGGGCATAGCCATGAAACTGGTCGGAATGCCTGCCTCCGCATAAATAAGTGCTGTCTCGATGCCGTGGGCATCTTGGGCTAAGGGCGCAATGGTGCAAATATTGGCACACACGGGTGATCTACGGCGCCTCTGCTCCTCGCTGCCAGCAACCACCGTAGCCATCTCGACAATTGAAGGAGCCAATTTGGGATGGACGGTCGTGCCGCCGCGTATGTGTTTCAGGGTGTTCGTCAATCCGGCATGGCATTCGTGCAGAGGCGCTGCTTTTCCAAAATCTTGGGCGCTCACCAACGGCCAGAAAAAACTGACCACGGGCAAGGCATCACTGACTCGCGCCATCATGGCAACATCTGCTTTTCGGGAGGCGCGTTTTTCTCGGGTATCCAGATCGATGACGTGCACACCGCACCCATCCGTCGCCAGGTAGGAGGCCGACCCATCAAGGGTTAAGTCAAAACGTTCCTCACGGCCTCCCAGCACAAAACTGCGCGGCGCAGTTCTCATCGCCTTTTTTACTAAATCCGGCGGGATGCGAACGATTTGGTTTTCCCAATCCACATCAGCGCCATGGTCTGCAAAAATCGCCAGCGCTTTCTGGGTGGGGTAATACACCCCCACATCTGATAGAAGTTGTAAAGTCCCTTCCTTAATTGTCTCTAACTCAGAAGAACTTAACACCTCTATCTTATGGTGAGAGGAGATCGAGATAATATCCGGTGTTTCCGAGTGCATTTTTCCTCCTTGAACTCTCGTGCCCACTCTTTGAGCCAGCGTTCCACAACCACTTTGGTCTGTGTGAAGAACTCAACCGCATGCGCGCTTTGCCCATGAAGGGTACCTCTGGTCAATATATTTACAATAAATTAGCACGGGATAGAAATCCCGTGCAAGCGTTTTTTGCTTCACTCGGCTTTTTGTTTAATTGTGATCCCCCGCATCTCCAGTTCAGCGAAGAAGATGTCGGGGTTGATCACACTTTCAGGTGGCAACACACCTCTGGCTTCAATGTCGCCACGGGCGATCATTTGCGCGCCAATGCTCAATGGGATGGTTATATTTTTATAATATGCTGCTTTGCCTCCCCACTCTTCCATGGGTGGGTGCTGATTCCAATGCGTAATCTTGACGTGCTTCCCATCCTTCTTGCCAAAGACATCGACGACCAAGCCGTAAGCCCAGAGTGGGGTTTCTTTCGTCTCCGGTAATTGAAGCAAGATTTCGTGCATCATCTCATATGCAGAGGTTTCAACCCCTCTAACTGAGATTGGTTCCTCGCTATAAAGGCCTGATTCGAACATGGCTTTGGCCAACCGCATAGCGTGTGGGGGAAAACAGCCTCGCACCGAAACAGCCTTAGCCCCCAGGCTCTTGGGCATCGTCCAGGTCTCTTCATGAGGGATATAACAAACTTCTTGTTCGCCGATGGGGCCGTGGAATTTCACGGTTTTCAATCCCTCAAAGGGTCCCACCCAAACAAACTCGCCGTCCTGGTAGTAGACTCGTTCTTCAGTTTTGGGATGAAACTCATAAAGAAATGTAATCAGCAAACCTGGAGCAGGGGCTGGGCAACGGAAAGCAGCAAAGTTGATCTGGATCTCATCGACATCATCCATTTGGTCCGCGGCGCGTCGTGCCATGACATTGGTAATACCGGGGGTTGCACCGACGCCGGGGATAAAGATCATATCTTTATCTTTGGCGGTGGTATGGAAATCCCATTGTTCTTCCTCGGTTGAAACGTCCAAGCCGTTTACGCCAACTTCGACACATGCCTTGGTAACGATCAGGTCATACTTCCATGGGAGGCCGTTGACAACCACATCGAACCCTGGAAACATTTTGAGCATGGCGTCGTAATCATCGGCATCGAAAAAAAACCGTCTTCAACCTTTGGTCGTTAATTTCTTCAACTAACGCATTCGAAGCATCGAGGTTGTAATCGGCCACAACGATTTCATCAAAATCGGAGTAATGGGCGAGGTCTAGGATGGTCTCGTTACAAACCGCACCCGCGCCACCAAGAACTAAGACACGCATTGTAAGTACCTCTTATCCGATATTTTTGGGCTTTGGCAGGTTTGAATCCCCTACCTATGCCTTTGCGGCTTTCAGCGAATCATTGAAAATATTCAGTGTTTCGTTCACATCTTCTTTGCTCAGGGCATAGCATAAAAACCAGGGTTCGCGGGCATCACCATCTGGCTGCACGCCCCTCTGGATCAATTGCAGGGCGAGTTCTTCGTAGAGTTCGCCATCGCCCTTGAAATATTCCCTGAAATCATGAGGTTCTTCTTCAATGCCTAGAATTATTCCAAACATTGAAGGGACTCCGGTTACTGCATGCGGGATGTCTGCCTCAGTTAATATTTCGTCAATCCCTGTCATCAAAGCCTCACCGCGCTGGTTGATGGTTTCGATGATAGGCTCCGATTCGAGGATTTCCAGAGTAGCGATTCCTGCTACGGTGCCGACTACGTTTCCGGAATATGTTCCACCGTGCGCCATTGCCCCTGGTTGAATGGTCATCATGACATCTTCTTTACCCGCGATGGCCGCAATCGGGAAGCCATTTCCCAATGCCTTAGCGTAGGTCACAAGGTCAGCCTGGATGTTGAAATACTCCTGAGCGCCGCCATTCGCAATCCTGAAGCCTGTTTTGACTTCATCGAAGACCAACACAATGCCATACTTATCACATAGCTCTCGCAGTTTCTTGAGGTAGCCAGGTAAGGGCATAATACCGGCAGCATTCCCGAGCATCGGTTCTACAAAAATGGCGGCGATGTCGCCCCATTGCCCTTCAATGGTTTCTTCCAAACGTTCAGAATCATTAAAGGGCAGATTAATCACATACTTGATGATGCCCTTTGGGATCCCGGAGGTTGCTGGTGAATTGATGGGACTGCGCTTAGAACCCAGCGATCCAGGATTTGAGGAGGCTGTGCTGAACATGAAGTAATCAGCCATCCCGTGATATTGCCCTTCGAATTTGATGAACTTCTCTCGCCCCGTATGTGCGCGCGCAATGCGCAGGGCGTGCATGGCGGCTTCGGTGCCGGTATTCGTCAATCGCACCTTATCCACCTTACACATACGCGTGATGCGCTCACAGAGATCGATTTCATAGGGCGTTGTCCAGGCAAAGACGGTGCCTCCTTGAATCGCTTCTTGAACTCGTTTTACTACCGCGGGATAGCCATGGCCTAGAATAATCGGTCCAAATCCTAATCGATAATCAATATACCGATTCCCATCTGCATCCCACACGTATGTGCCTTCCCCTCGAGTGATGACCAGCGTATCATCATCCCCCCAATAGCGGAAGTTTGAATTTACACCATAGGGTATAACTGCTTTTGCTTTATCAAAAAGCGCATTAGTTTTGGGCCCTTGTAAACTCACAGCATTCTCCTTCATACTAGTAATCGAATTTTACAATCTTGTTGGATATGATTTATCTAGTGCGAACAAGGCAGACTCCGCCCAATCCCCAGGGATTTCGCCTTACGGTAAACCTCGGGCAAAATGGCGGCATACTCACCCCAGATGCCCAAAGCGATATAGACGATGATTTCATCCGGAGTTTCACGGCCCGGAACTTTCCCGGCGACAATATCCGGCCATTCCGCGTGGATATCCTTAAAATCGAACCGTTCTTCTTGCTTCAATTGGATTATCTCAGGAATTCGTGGGCTGACGTATTTCCATTGATCAACAATCACCTTATCTGCCTTGGTGATGACGTCATGATCCACTTCCTGATGGGAGCCTAAACGAGCAACAAAGGTCCCCGGTTTCAACCAGGCATGTTCGAATAGCGCCTGACTGCCGGTAGTGACGGTGAAAATGATGTCGGATTTCCTTACGGCACTTTCCTTGTTATCTAACGAGACAACTTTCACGGGGAAGCCCAAAATCGGTTCAAGTTCTGCTGCACATTTCTCAGCGACTTCAGGCAGAATATCCACAAAAAAAGCCTGCTTTAGATCAAACCGCTCGGCCACAGCGAGCAGGTGGAGGCGCCCTAGTGTACCGGCGCCAAATATTGTTATCGTTTCAGATTCGGGTCGTGCCAGATACGCCGTTGTAATGGTAGTTGATGCAGCCGTCTTCAACCCTGTCACCCAACTGGCTTCCATGAAACAGGCGGGAAGCCCGGTCTCAGCGTCGAGCAGGATCACCATGGAAGAAGTGGTGGGACGGCTGTAAATTTCTGGATTTTTGGGGAAATAACTAAAGGTCTTAACGAAAGCGAATTCCTCCCCAAGGAGATAACCTGAGAATGGCTTGACGAAACCGGCCTCGCCAACATCCATGTAAAACTTATCGCCATTGACTTTTCCTATAGCGTCGGCCTTGATGCCTTTCTCAGCCAGAACGACTGCTTCGGCAACTGATAACGTTCTTTGAACGTCGGTTTCGGTCAAGTAAAGAATGTTTTTGGGAACAGGCACAGCAGCTCTCCTTAACAACTTCATCGTGAGGCTAACTTTCAGCGAAGAAATCCCGTTTCAACTTGGGTGGACAAACCGCAGGAGGGAATATAGCTTGGTTATCGAGTAGTGTTTTCCTCCATGTGCGCAGATATCTAACGGCCACGGGTATACCTCTCAAAGCCCGCGGGGTTCTTTGAGCTCACGATCCTTCTCATCATGGACCAGAAAATACGATATCTTGTGATCTCGACTAACCTCCACAAATTCTGATTCATCTACCGAGCACCTTCCCATCACCCATGGATAGCGTGGATGGAAACGACATCCAGAGCCACTTTCATAGCATCTGCGCCGATGATTAATTCAGGCAAATTGTATTCATTACTGGCGAAGAGCTTGCCAAATTGCTGAATCCCAGTGATAAGACCCTCTGTGCTGCAGGCCAGGGGATCGAAGCCTTGTTCCGGGGCTTCTTTGGTTAAAGCTTCAGCATCCTCTGCTTCGCCATCAATCACCGCTTGGATCAACTTTTAATGAATTTCTTCTGTCATGTATGCTTTTTATTTGTTTTAATCAATACGAATATGAATTCCTTAGATCGTTGTCTTCATTCGCTTCATTGTCATTAAGAACATTGGGAGGTAACCAGGTATCGAGATCTTTGATTTTTAGTGGGAGGAGATAAGTCCGCGTACGGCGGACTCCTGGTATCTTTCCCAATTCTTCGGTGACGAAATCGAAGAGTTCCTCGACACCACGCGTTCGCAATGAGATGCTAACATCCGACTCGCCAGTGGCACAAGCAACGTAGCTGCTCTGTGGGTATTCGGCAGCTTGCTGAGCCACCTCACGCACCCGTCCTGGCTCAACCTCAACGAATACATCAGCCAACACTCCATAACCTACCAATTGAGGATTGACAACAGCACGAATATTGATGATGCCATGTTCCGTCAAAGCGTTTATACGATTTGTAACGGTACGTGCGGAGACATTGCCCAGCTTTCGTGCAATCTCAGCACTGGGCATTCGGCCATCTTCGTTCAGTAGCGCAATTATTTTCCAATCAAATCTATCAGGTTTATACATAGGCCCCACCAAATGTTAGACAAATTGTTTTTAATAATATCCATTACGCGTATCAGGATAGCTTATTCTTTCCGAAATGTCAATGGGCTGGGAATTTATTTTCAGTTTCGGACACATTAATAGTGATTTATTGAATATACAGAATTACCCATGATATAATTTGCCAGATGTGGAACTGCCTTTAACTCCAAATATTCGCCAAAATCAAGGTTAGAAACCATTAGACCTGGGTTAGAGCCGCAAACAAGGCCATTTTAGTTAGAGAAATCTCATATCAAGAAAAGGCTATGGATATGATAGAAAAAAATCGAATCTAATTTTTTAAAAATGTTTTGGTCTATACAGTTGATAAAAATCGTACTTGGGCACAGGCCGTCGCAATTGCGGGAGATCAACTCGTCTATGTGGGTTCAAACGAAGGCGTTGAATCAGCTGACTGAGTTCGACCCAGGCACTTAATCAGGAATTTGGAACTTCCACTTGGGTAATTTGAAATAATCAACCCCAGTAATTTCCATGTGATCGTCATCCCCCAAAAATCATCTCCGCCTCACCTTCTGCTCTCTCTAGAATGCGATCTAGTTCTAGGAGAACCTCATCAGGTAATGGCTGTGGATGATGGGTGGCTTCAATATATTTGAATTCTTCCAATGCGACTTCGCGTGGATCGCGTTGCACTCCATCGGCTCCGCTACGCCTGAGTAGAGATGACAATCGGAAGTGCCTGATGTGTTCCCGGGTGTGTTTTTGCGCCAGGAAGTGATTGCGTGGACCTACTTCCTGAATGACATCTAACGCCAGATCAATCTCATCAAATCCTATGTTGTTCACCATCTCATAGACATGATAGATACTATCATGATCGAGAATCACCTCTTCAGGATATAGTGTAGTCGCACTGCCCACTAGGCCCATCAATCCACAGATTTCAGCATCAGCTATGGCGATCATCCCTGCCCCAAGGCCAACTTCAAAACCTGACTGCCAACCAAGTTCTGGCGCATCCCCACTTACTCGTGCCCCACCAAGGCAGGGCACATTCCAGGCATGGGCGAGCTGCTTCGCCATGATATACGAGGGGGCAGGAACTTCGCTGATATATCCTCCGGTACGCGGGTCCATGATGGACGTAAAAACAGAGTGAAATACGGGCGTGCCTGGAAAAGCCAGCTGAAGGAGAACCATGGCGCTGATGACTTCAGCATCACCCATGATCAGCGCAGCCAGGGGTGTCGCCGGCGCGGTGGATCCCATCGTTGGCATCGCCATGAAGCTGGTTGGGATCCCTGCTTCAGCATAAATAAGCGCGGTCTCGATCCCATGCTTGTCATGACTTAACGGCGATATCGTGCATATGTTTGCACATATTGGTGGGCGCCTTATACGTTCTTCCGTGTTCCCGGCAACAACGCTTGCCATTTCCACAAAATAATGGGCTAATCGCGGATGCACGGTCGTTCCCCCACGTACATGCTTCAATGTGTTAATCAGGCTGGCATGACAATTGTGTAACGGTGCTGTATGCCCGTATTCCTTCGAGCTGACCATCGGCCAAAAAAAGCTGACCAGTGGAAGTGCGTCACACACCCGCGCCATCATGGCGATGTCTTCCTTGCGGGATGGACGTTTCTGGCGAGTATCCATGTCGATCACATGCACCCCGGTGCCGTCGGTGGAGAGGTAGGAGCGACGGCCATCTAGGAGCAGGTCGAAACGCTCTTCACGTCCTCCAAGGATGAAGGAACGGGGAGCTGTGGACATCGCCTTTAATACCAAATCCTGCGGGAGGTGAACGATTTCATTCGTCCTATCCACCTGTGCCCCATGTTCAGCAAAGATGTCTAAGGCTTTGGGAGAAGGGAAATGCACACCAACTTCGTTTAAGAGTTGCAGCGTCTTTTCTTTCACCGTCTCAAGTTCAGTTTGAGTAAGCACATTGGCTTTGATAGGCGATACGAACGGGATAATATCCGGTGTCACGGAAACCATGAGGCCTCCTTTCTCGTCGCTATCATGTAATATCAGTATCACTTGCCGATGCCTTGAAACGCAAGAGACACTTCTGGCAAACACAGGTTTTTCGGACTGCATCGCTGGGGATTTGTGCGAGCAGCTCCCTCGGGATGGTCAACGTGTCGCACCAGCATTCGGTGGCAGTTGGATCCGCTGCGAGAGCACATTGATTGGGGCCACCACAAAGCGGGCACCTAGCAGTATCTAAGGAAGGACTGTTCGCATGGTTTGTTGAAGGGGACATACGCGACTACCCAAATTTCTCCCACATCCACTTGACAGCTCTACCAAATATCCCCCGCAGACTCGAAGGACCGGCATAAGTAATCGGATGATTTACGACATAATGGGTGGTAAACTCGTTCGATTCTCCAGCCATTAGGTCTGCGATGATACGACCAAATGTTTGTGTTGTTGGAACGCCTTCACTCAAGCCAACGCCATAATAGATATTTCGATGGTCACCCATCACCCCCACGGAAGGAGCTTCACTCAAGGTGTAAGTTGTTGTGCCTCCCCAGGCATGTTCGATTCCTAAGCCCTCTAATTGGGGGAAGAAACGAAAGAGATCCTTGATGATACGCTGGGTAATTGTTTTATCGTTGCCGGAGCATAAAGCATCGTTGTCATAATACGCAACATCCGATCCGCCCATCACGATGCGATCATCTACAGTCAGAATCAAATAGCTAAAAAACCTGCGCATGTCGGATAAACCCTGCCGATTACCCCACCCGATGGACTCCAGCTGTGTTTCAGTGAGAGGCTCCGTAGCGATTTGAAATACACTGATGGGAAATACGCGGTTCTTAAAGAATCC
>Ga0209986_10001162_pt1 | contig 25539 bp, 21 predicted proteins | sample BlataG_FD_183168 | JGI IMG/M metagenome (GOLD analysis project Ga0209986, IMG submission 183168) | Deep subsurface microbial communities from Black Sea to uncover new lineages of life (NeLLi) - Black_00105 metaG (SPAdes) (version 2) | ecosystem: Environmental > Aquatic > Marine > Oceanic >... | reverse complement strand
TGAAAAAGTATATTTTCACTCCCTTGCCCAGTTTTTCAAGCCCATAGCCTGTGGCGGCAAAGGCAAGACCGAGACAAAGCACCAATGTAGCAACTATCATCAGCCTCTTTTTCATTTTATACTCCTTCTCTTCCCATGGTTATTTTTTTGTGCAGAGTCCTGAGAGAAAAAAGTTAATTATCTCTCCTCGGAACCTCCTTCTATCCCCAGCTGGATGACCTTCCTTGACTTCTCACCTTCCTCCCAGGTCGTAATTTCCAGCTTTACCTTTGGTAACGAAAAATTGACTTAACCGCGTTTCAGTAACAAATATTATATATACGTCCTTCAGAGCTGTCAAATCACTGGCTCAAAAGTTTTTCTACGGCTGGTTGAGGAATTGGACAATCAAGCGGGAACACTCTTGGGGCTTCTGAAGGTGAAGATTATGAATAGCGCCTTTAACAGTGACGATTTCAAGCTTCTTCACAGTTTCTTGAAGAACTTGTAGGGTTGGTTGGAGAAACTTTTTAAAGTCAGATTCTTCTCCCATTAAAAATAAGATTGGCGATTTTATCTGGGTGTCCTCATATTTTACTTTAAGCTCATTTTGATCTACTTTAGCCAGGTTATGCCAGAAAATTCGAGTGGAGGTCGCATTGTTCCAATGAATTATTTCAGTCATCTTTTTCTGATTCTTCCTGTTCATCTGACTAAAACCCTCTCCCATAACTAATCTAGTCATAGGCGGATCTAAAAGACCCGTCCGCAAAAGGCCAATCCATAAATCACCAACAACCGGCTTTCCCCGAAGCGAGAAAAGCAGTCGATGATCTTTCACGAACTCCTTGGCGTCAAGAAAACCCTCGATAACAATGACTTTATTGGTGAGGTCCGGATACTTCTTGGCAAATTGAAAAGCGATGGCGCCTCCATAGCAAATACCTATAAAATCAGCTTTTTCAATTTTTAACTTCTCCATAAATTTTTTAATAAGACCTGCCTGTTCGCTGAAGCTATAGCTAAAGTTAAAGGAAGGTTTGTCTGAGTCACCATTACCTAAAGATTCAATGGCTAGGACCCGGCGATGTTTTGAAAGAAAAGGTAGCAAAGGATTCCAGACTCTATAGGTTGCCATCGATCCGCTAATCAAAATAAGTGGTGAGCCACTTCCAGATTCTACATAGTGTAGATTATGGCCATCAACCACCACAAATCTATCTTTTCCGAGCTTTGCCGCTTGAGCAACCCTGTGAACATCATTTTTATAAAAGAAATATCTCGGTCTACCAAAACTCAAGCCAAAGTAATGGACGATGCGACCATTTCTTTCCAGCTCCGCCGCATAATCAAAATCAAGGATTCGGGAAAGTCCCACTGTACCACCAAAGGTGAGATGATCAACCTTATAGCCGACTCTCAAGGCTGACCGATTTAAAACCCTATATTCGAAGCCAAGGCGAAACTCAAGGTCATCCTCCTGGAGAACCCCACCCAAGGTGAGAAGATTCTTACCCTTTCCCCATCTCGTCGTTAGGGAAACGACCTCGTGGCTCTCAGTTTTCTTGTCAGCCCGGAAAAGGTTCTTCTGGTAGATACTAATGTCAAACCAATCACGAGGAGACACCAGAATTCCAGCGTTTATGCTGGTCCCTCTTCTTTTTTTATCAAAATCAGAGCTCATACCCCAACCAAACCAGGGCAGAGGTCTAAATCCGTAGCCAATTTTGTAATTGCTTCGACCTTCGTTTCTGAATCGGCTAATCCCCAGTGGACCTATATTTAAAGTAGTGGTGAGATTTGATGAGGGAACCGACGAGTTATATCCTTCTACGGACAACCCGACACCTTCCAGCCATCCCAGTCCGGCTGGATTGAAGAGAAGAACAGAGGGGTCCTGCACAGGAATAGGAAGTATCCCTCCCATTCCCATGGCTCGAATGCTTGGAAGTTCCTCATCTAAAAGGTTCTGGGCCAAGACAGAGGCATCCCAGCCCCCAAAAATCAACCCAAAAATTACCAAACCAAGGCCAAATATGAACTTAGCATCCGAATTTCTCATTGGCTAATTCAACGATTCTGCGGGCAATATCCAATGCTGCCTTGGGCTTGACCAGCTCCCTAGCTCTAGCTTGCCAGTTTTCAAAATCAAAGGACCCATCAAGAAATCTTTGGATCAAGCTAACCATCTCTTTTTCTCTTTGCAGGTTGAAGGCAATCTTCTTTTTGAGAAGAAACTCCTGATTTTTTCTCTCCTGCCCGGCTAAGGAATCCAGGATCCCAAGAGGAAGATCTTTAACCAAGGCTTCAGTAATGGTAAGTCCTCCTGGTTTACTCATAAGTAAATCTGATATTTCCATTAACTCATCGATTTTCTTGGTATAGCCCAAAATTTTGCTAGGGATACTAAGTTCTGATTCGATTTCTTGAAGCTCTTTCTTCAGCCCATCATTGGTTCCGGTAACTATCAAAAGCTGAATAGGTAAACCTAATCCATTTAAGGCATCTACGGTCCGGCGTAAAGGTCCCATCCCCTGACCTCCTCCCATCAAAAGAATGGTAAAAAGATCATGCCTTATTTGCCATTTATTTTTTAATTCCTCTTTATCAGTATCTTCAGAAAAAATAGGCGAGATAGGGATTCCGCAGACTTGAACCTTGGCTTGGGAAATTCCTTTTTTCCTCAGACTATCTCTCATACCCTCATGAGCAAGAAAATAGACATCAACATTGTTGTAAGTCCAGTAAGGATGAAGAGAATAATCAGTAGGAACCGCTACCAACAAATAATCTAATTTTCTTCGTCTTTTTATAGTGGAACAGAGAGCAAGAGGTAGTCCATGGGTACACACGACCACCTGAGGATTAAAAGAGGCAATGACCTCCTTGTAAAGTCGGAAGGAATTTAGCCGGCAAGAAAACTCTCTCAAACCACAGGTTAGCCAAAAAATTAGGTTACTGTTCCAGAGAAAATCCCAGAACCAGGGGGTTACTTTTATAGCAGCGTAATAGAGATCATCCAATATTTTCCTGGCCAGGGGATTTCCGTGCTTAAAGAGATCTTCCTTCCTGACTTTTATTTGAGGATATAACCTCTCTAAGGCCTGTTCGATGGCTTCGGCAGCACGGCGGTGACCCGACACTCTGGAGGCATATAGAAGAAGGATTTTCATGATTTAGATCTTAGTACCTGGGGGACCCTGAAAAGAGCCCATTCTCGTCCCGTGGCTTCAGGATCTATCAAGCTGTTTCTCTACTATAAAATTTAGCCCCTCTAAAGTTAACACAGGATCAACCTCATCGATCTCGGCACATTCCTCTCCTAACAAGAGTCCTATCCCACCCGTGGCTATGACTTTTACCTCTTTTCCCAACTCCTTTTTTATTCCCCTGATGATCTCTCTTACTCCACCAAGACACAGGTAAAATAACCCCGCCCTTAAACCATCTTTGGTATTCTTTCCAATTACGGATGCTGGTTTTTCAAAGTCTACCGGGAATAAAGCTTCCGTCTTCTCGGCCAGACTCTCCATAGCAGTCCTTACGCCCGGAGCTATAACTCCCCCCAGATATTCTCCTTTTTCCGAGATCACATCAAAGGTAGTAGCGGTTCCAAAATCTATGACAATGGCCGGAAGTTTATACAACTGTACCGCAGCAACTACATTGGCTATTCTATCTGCTCCTACCTCCCAGGGATTATCACACAAAAGAGGTATCCCTACCTTCTCTGCCTCTATTTCAAATGCGGGTACTCTAAAATACTTCTCTATTGCTTTCTTTAAAGGAGAAACCACTGAGGTGACCACAGAACAGATCATTGCTTTACTTATCTTAATTTCTCTGCCAGACTCTCCTATCCAACTGGAAAGTAAGATTCCCCATTCATCAAGTTCTTTTCTGGGTTGGGTAGCAAATTCTCCGGTGAGCACTAGATTCCTTTTTTCAAAAACTCCTGTCTTGACTACCGTATTACCTACATCAGTAACCAGGTTCATATCTTTGGGGACCTTTCCTTGATATATCCTTCCTCAGGAAGGATCTTTTTGTGCAGCCCACTCTCTAATCTCAGGATCAGTCCACCGTCTTCATCTAAATCCTGTACTAGACCTTGAAACTTTCCCTCAGTAGTTACAACCTCCACCTGCCGACCCAGTAAAGATGAAAATAAGCGAGCTTTTTCTAAAAGCATGTGACCATTGACTTGAGAGGAAAAATATAGATTTTCTAGCTCTTCTAACGTAGACTCAAGGAACCTTTTTTTTGAGGTTGAGTCTCCGGTTTCTTTGATCAATGAAGTTGCTGTAAAAGAAAGGGGTGAAGGAAATTCCCGAACATTCAGATTAACTCCTATGCCCATGATGGCAAAGTTCACGTCCGATCTTTCAGTTCTCACTTTGATTAACACCCCTGCCACTTTTTTGTCCTTTATCACCACATCGTTAGGCCATCGAATCCTCACCTTAAGCGAAGAAAATAGTCTATCTATACTCATAGCAATTCCGGTGGCTCCCAGGATGCTCAGCCGGGAAGTCTCGGAAGATATCATGCGAGGACGCAAAATAAGAGAAAACCATAATCCCCCTTGAGGAGAATACCAGTAATGATCCCCCCTTCCTTCTCCCTGAGTTTGCTCATCTGCTACCACCACTGTCCCCTCTTCTGCTCCTTTTTTGGCAAGCAAATAGGCTACTTTATTGGTGGATTCTAAACAGAAGTAATGATAGATTTCTTTACCAAACACTGATTGTAACTGGCCAGCCACAGATTTACGCTGATATTTTTCTTTTATTATCATATACAAATCTTTTGAATTCTGGTTTTCTGCCAAAATTCAATAATAAGCCAACTTCAATAATTGTTGCCTTATTTTTCAACCCAACAAACTCAATAAACTCAATAAACCCAAACCGTGTTCATTTATGTGCACTCTGCGATCTTTGCGCTGAACAGTTACAATTTTACACAACTTTTTTCCTTCATGAAAGACAGTTGAATCCCTCCAGAATCCTGTCTGCCTCTTTTCTATCTTTCTTTATTCTTTCCGCCAAGCGCGAAAAGGAGGCAAACTTTTCTATTCCCCGAATTTTGTCAACCAACTCGATCTTAATCGTCTTTCCATAAATATTCCCTTTAAATTCTATTATGTGCACCTCAATCCCAAAGGAACTATCACCAAAAGTCGGCTTACCCCCCACGTTTATTATTGCCTTGTAACAATTTCCCTTTAAACTAAGTTTACCGGCATATACCCCCGAGGCAGGTAAAAGTTTATGGGGATGAGGCTCCAGGTTCGCGGTAGGATAACCAAGAGCTCGACCTCGTCTCTTCCCCCTCACTACCTTGCCAAGAATTGTGGGATGTCGACCCAGCCATTGGCTAACTTTCTCTATCTTTCCTTCTTTCAACCACTCACGAATTAAAGAGCTGCTCAGCTTTTTCTTTTCTACTTTGAGAAGAGGAATCAGCTTGAGCTCGTATCCAAACTCATTTTCCGCCTCCTTTAGCCACCCCACATCTCCCCGTCTATCTTTACCAAATACAAAATCTTCCCCTACCACCACTCCTTCAATCTCTAAATTATTACTCAGTTGTTTCACAAAGGAATACGGAGAAAGGCGCGCAAAATTAGAGGTGAAGGGTAAAATCAACAGTAAATCAATACCTAATTCGGCAAGAATCTTCTTCTTTTCTTCCCAGGTGGTTAGAAGAAGCAAAGGCTGGCCAGAGAAATGTTCCGAAGGATGAGAGAGGAAGCTAATCACACAACTTTTTCCTCCCTTCCGCTTTGCGTCCTTAACTAGCTGAGTGAGAATCTTTTGGTGTCCTTTATGAATTCCATCATAAAAACCAATTGTAAGAATAATGTGTGTCAGTTTTTCCCTGGGGAAAAATTTTCTTTTAACCTCCATCTTAAATAAGTACTCTCAGATATTTAAAGCCTATCTTATCTTTACAAAAATGAGATTCTTCTTGCAGACTTATGGCTACTGCTAGAAGCTCTCCTCCTTGGCTGCATAACCGAACCTTATCGCCTTTTCCCAATTCCTTGGGTAAGAGATCCAGATGAGATAAATATAGAGGCCTGCCCCACTTGACTATCTTCTCCACTCCAGATTTTACCTTGACCAAGGGTAAGTGCGGTAAAGAATCTTTCAAAGAACAAATAATTCCTTCCTCTTTGCCATTGGCTACTTTTTCCCCTAAATCCTTCAATCTCTTGGCTTGCTTTAAATCAAAAGGACCTACCTTAGTTCGGCAAAGCGCAGCCTGGTAAGCTCCAAAACCAGAAACCCCCCCTATATCGGCACATAAACTCCTGACGTAAGTGCCTTTAGAGCAGCGTATTTCAAACTTTACTTTAGGATGATGGTTAGAGACGAAATCCAGTAACTTAAGCTCATAAATCCAAATTTTCCTTGGTATACGCTCAACCTCCAGTCCGTCTCTGGCTATTTCATAGAGTCTCTTTCCCTTCCAGTGAACAGCAGACCACATAGGAGGAGTCTGGATTACTTTTCCCCTAAAACGAGCAAAAAACTCCTCTACTTCGGCTTTGGACAGATCCGAGGCGTTTTTCTCCTCTACTACCTCTCCCTGAGCATCAAAACTGGTGGTGGTCATACCAAAAATCATCTCGCCTTGATAAGTTTTGTCCAAATCCTGTAGAAAACGGGTCAGCTTGGTAGCCCGGCCTAAACATATCAAGAGAAGTCCACTGGCTAGTGGGTCCAGTGTTCCGGTATGTCCCACCTTCCTTATCTTAAGGAGCTGCCTAATTCTGTTCACAACATCATGAGAGGTCAACCCTTTCGGCTTATCTATCAATAATAGTCCATCCATGATCCTTACCTATTTTGGGAATCTTGTTGACCAAAGGGATTTTCTTGAGACCCTCGTTTCGAAAACTGTCTACCTCACTTTGCAAATTAATATTGTGTCGAGGGATATTTGGCGACGGTCAGGAATGGGGAGGGATAACTACATTATCTCCATTTTGGAATCTATGAGGGAGATCTTTTTATTTTCTTTGATAAAGTTAACAATCTTAGACAACATACGCTGAGCAAACCTTCCCTCGGTAGTCAAAAGAGCTATACCCAAACCTGCTCTTTGCCACAGATCCTGATGTCTGATTTCAGAGACAGAGACATTGAAATTATTGCGTATGCGGTCAATTAAGCTTTTTATGATCCGCCGCTTATCTTTCAAAGAATTACTGGAAAATACCTTAATTTCCAGCTCTAAAATTCCTATGACCATTTTTGCTTAACCAACTCTTTTTGTTTCGTAAACTTTGATTAGATCACCTTTTCTTACCTCGTTAAAACCCTCTACATTTACTCCACACTCTAGTCCTGTGAGGACCTCACTTACATCTTTGTCAAAACGTTTAAGACCACTAACCACACCTTCTCCCACTATCTCATCCCCCCGAAAAATTTTGGCTTTGCTTCCCCTAACCACTTTGCCTACCGTGATGTAAGAACCTGCTACAACTCCCACTTTTGGAATTCTAAAAATTTCGCGCACCTCGACTTCTCCTATCTCTATCTCTTCATACCGAGGTTCTAAAAGACCTTGCATGCTCTTCTTGATATCATCAATCATTTCATAGATAACCTGATAGGATCTTATATCTACTCTCTCATCCTTAGCTAAGGTGAGACTCTCCGAAAATGTCCCTACACTAAAACTAATTACTATACCTTTTGAAGCAGCGGCGAGGAGAACATCGGATTTATTTACTTCTCCTATTCCCCCATGAACCACATTTATCTTCACCTCTTCATTTTCTAAATTGTTCAAAACATCCCTGAGAGCTTTTAATGACCCCTGAGTATCTGTCTTCAGGATAATATTAAGAGCCTTTTTCTCCTTCACCTGCTCTTGATAAAGAGTTTCCAAAGTTATCTTATCTCTTTTGGTTAAGCTCTTTGCTCTTTCTTCTATCCTGACCTCTTCCGCTAACTGACGAGCTTTTCTCTCACTTTCAACTTTTCTAAATATACCTCCGGGAGTTCCTATGTCGGAAAGTCCCCAAACTCTTACCGGTGTGGAAGGACCCGCTTCTTTTAACTTTTTCCCCTTCCAATTAACCAAAGCCCTTACCTTCCCAAAACTGGCTCCTCCTACCAGAATATCCCCTATTTTTAGACTACCCTCCTGAATCAATAAGGTCGAGCAGGGACCTTTCTGGCGATCCATTTCCCCCTCGATTACTACCGCCTTGAAATCCCCCTCAGGATCTCCGGTTAGCTCAAGCATTTCTGCTTCCAAAAGGATCATCTCTAACAGTCCATCTAATCCCTCTCTGGTTAAGGCGGAGACCTCCACACAGATGGTCTTCCCCCCCCATTCCTCGGGAGTTAAATCATATTTATTGAGTTGTCTTTTGACCTGGTCTGATTTGGCCTCACTCTTATCTATTTTATTTACAGCAACTACGATAGGAACCTTAGCTGCTCGAGCATGATCGATTGCTTCGACTGTTTGAGGCATAACTCCATCATCAGCAGCGATTACCAGAACTGCGATATCAGTAACTTGAGCTCCATGCGCCCGCATAGCTGTAAAAGCCTCGTGGCCGGGAGTGTCAATAAAGACTATTTTTTTTCCCTGAAACTCCGCCTCCGAAGCTCCGATTCTTTGAGTGATCCCACCTACCTCCTCCTTAGCTACAGCTGTCTGGCGTATAGCATCCAGAAGAGAGGTCTTGCCGTGATCCACATGGCCCAACAACGTCACTATGGGAGCCCGGGAAAGAGGTTTCTTTGCTTTAAGGGAGGGCTTTCTCTTCTTTAATGCCAATTTCTCCAGCTGTCTAACCTCTTTAGGGGATAGACTGCTCAGGCTGCTTTTGGCTTCGATCCCTAAACTAGTAAGTAATTTTAAAAGCTTACCGGTGGATAAATTTAACCTTCTAGCTAATTGATATACCCGCATCATTTTCTTTGACCTTTAAGATCTATCGACTAATTTCTTTAGCTCTGTCAAAAATTTTCTCGGCTAGCTTAGGTCCAATTCCTGAGACCTTGCACAATCCCACAATCCCTCCTCTAATAATATCTTTGTGGGTTAGAAAACCGGCCTGTTTTAAACCAATCAAGGTCTTCTCACCTACTCCAGAAAGTTCTCTCAGAAAAGCTGATTCCTCCTCTATCTGGCCCAAAGACCGAATGTCAATCTGCCACCCCGTTAATTTAGCTGCTAATTTCACATTTTCTCCACGGCTCCCGATGGCCAGAGAAAGTTGATCATCAGCCACGATAACCTTTGCTTCCTTATTGGCCTCATCAAGCTTAACTTGCTTAACTTCGGCTGGCTTAAGAGAATTCTTTATAAAAACAGAAGGTTCCTCACTGTACCTTATTATATCAACTCTCTCTCCCTCCAGTTCTCGCAAGATAGCCTTAATTCGAGAACCTCGCAAACCTACACAGGCTCCCACTGCGTCCACCTTCTTCTGCCCTGACTCTACAACCACTTTAGCTCTTCTTCCTGCATCTCGCTTTATCTGTATAATTTTAACAATTCCCTCCTCTACTTCTGGCACTTCCAACTCGAAAAGTCTTTTCAAAAAAATGGGGTGGGTCTGCGAAAGAATAATACGAGGGCCTTTAGGTTCACGGGTGACCCTCAGGATATAAGTCCTAATCCGTTCGCCCTGTCGGTATTCTCTGTTTAACAGCTGTTCCCTTACAGGAAGAATTCCTTCCGTCTTACCCAGATCAATGAGAATAAAGTGATCAGCTTTATACCTCACCGTCCCACTAATTATTTCTCCTTCCCGCTTCTTAAATTCTTCATAAAGAAGATCCTTCTCCATCTCCACGATCTGTTGCATCATTACGTACTTGCCAGTACTGGCAGCAATTCTACTAAAATGCAAAGGATTAACCTCTATTTTCACCTGGTCTCCCAATTTTATCTTGTCATTGATTTCCCGAGCTTCTTCCAGAGAAATTTCTATTCCAGGATTGGTTACCTTTTCTACTACCTCTTTATCTACCAGAACCTGAACCTTTCCTTTTTCCTCGTCCAGAATTACTCTCAAGTTCCGAGGTGATTCATCATATTTTTTCTTGTAAGCCGAGGTTAGAGCCTCTTTAACGCTCTCTAAAAGGATCTCGGAAGAAAGACCCCTTTCTCTTCCTACACGTTCTAAAAGAAAGGAAAATTCACTGCTTTGCATCTTGGATCAGCTCTTTCATTCGCTGGGAAATCATATTTTTTTTGACTTTCTCAACCTTTGCCTCTCGACGGGTTTTAATTTCGATCTTACCTTCTTTTAAAAAGGTATCACCCACAATTACTTTAAAGGGAATACCAACAAGATCTGCATCATTAAATTTTACTCCGGCGCTTAAGTCCCGATCATCCCATAATGTTTCTACCCCCTGATCTTTCAGGTCCTGACAAACCTCCTGCGCTACCTTAAACATTTTCTCCAAGGTTGGTATTACCATGGTTTGGAAGGGGGCAATCTCTGGGGGCCAAATGATACCCTGGGAATCATGGTTTTGTTCTATTATTGCAGCAGGAAGCCTGCTTACCCCAATCCCATAGCAGCCCATAACAAAATAATTTTCCTTTCCCTTTTCATCTAAAAAGGTGGCTTTAAGAGACCGACTGTAGATTTCTCCCAGTTGGAAAAGATGACCTATCTCAATTCCCCTCCTTACCTCCATCCGACTCTTACAGACTCGACACAAATCCCCGGAGAGAGGAAACCCTATGTCTCCAATTATAGTGGGCTGAAAATCCCTGCCGACATTAACGTTTAACAAATGCGTATCCTTGCGGTTAGCTCCCGCAACCAAATTCCGACTTTTCATTACTGTATTGTCTGCAATTAGTGGGTATTTGTCAAGTCCGACTGGGCCAGTAAATCCAGGTTCTACCCCAATCTCTTTCTTAATCGAATTGTTCCCTGCTATTTCAATTTTTTTTACCTTTAAGAGAGCTTGTAGTTTTGCCTCGTTTATCTGGTGATCACCTCTAATTAAGGCAGCTATCAAACCTTTCTCGGTTTGATAAAAAATGGTCTTTAAAATGTCCCCGGGTCTACAATGGAGAAACTGACTTACTTCTCTAACGGTCCTGGTATTGGGCGTGGAGACCTCCTTCATTGGTTCGAGTTCAGCTTGAGCTTCCTCTAATGACTCATATTCAGCCTTTTCCAGTTTTGCCACACACCCACAGTGCTCGCACTGCACAATTTTATCTTCACCCGAGTTAGCCAGAGCAATGAATTCCTCGGAGAGTTTGCCTCCTATAGGACCGGTATCAGCCTTTACCACTCTGCAATCCAATCCACAGCGAGAGAAAATTTTTTCATAGGCTTTTTTTATGAGCTGGTAAACTGAGACTAATTCTTCTTCATTTCGACAGAAGCTATAGGCATCCTTCATCAAGAACTCTCTTGCTCGAATGACTCCACCCCGTGGTCTTAGCTCATCTCTAAACTTGGTCTGAATCTGATAAAGTATTAAAGGAAGTCTTTTATAAGAACTTATCTCTTCTTTCACCAACTGAGTTATCATCTCTTCATGGGTGGGTCCTAAAGCAAACTCTGCGCCTTTTCTATCCTCAAAGCGAACAAGCTCTTCTCCGTAATTTTCCCACCTTCCGCTCTTTTTCCATAGATCAGCTGGTTGAAGAAAAGGAAGGAGCAACCTTTGCCCTCCAATCCGATCCATTTCATCCTCGATAAGGGAGCTAATTTTAGCTAAAACTCTGTACCCGAAAGGAAGAAAGCAATATACACCGGCGGCAAATCTCTTTATCAAACCCGCTCTGAGCATCAATTTGTGGCTCAAATGCTCCGCCTCCTTGGAGGACTCCTTAGAGGTAGAAAATAGATATCGGGAAAGTCTCATTCATTACCCCTTTTGGTGAAATAAAAAAATTAGCAAAAAAATACCCCTTCTTTTTCATTCACAGCTTAAAGACCTCTTTCACTTTATAATATGTAACTAAAGAGAAATGTCAAGAAATATCTCGGGACTTTTCCCCTCGATACGCGTATAAATCTTTTCCTGAGGAATCAAGGAATCGGATCGTTAGAAAAGATCGAGCTGTTTTTCTAAGCTTTTCTCTTCCTCGTCAAATATTCTTACCTCTCCGTAAACCCCGTCATAACCACACTTTATCTTTACCTTTCCCTTTCTTACCCGCATTATACCCTCTACGACTCTGGAAGATATTGATCGAGAGAGTTCGCTCTCTGGAACCTCCAACAATACTTTAAACTCACCCCCCAGCCGCTGAGTAATTCCCCTATATCGCTCCTCCACAGCCTTGGTATCAACACCCTGATCCAAAGCTTCGGCGATGATCTCTGACAGAGGAATGAGATGTTTAAAAGGAATGTTATCTTCAGTTCCTCTGAAGCCTTCATCCCTATCTGCCAGAGTCTCCACTCGATGCATTACTCCTATGGTCAGAGGCCCGCCACATTTAGGACACAGATTTTTATACTTTCGACTCTCTTTGGGAGAAAAGCGAAGGCCACACCCGCGGTGACCATCATAATGATATTTTCCTTCTTGTGGAAAAAACTCTACAGTGTAGAGGAATTCTTCCTTGTTTTTTTCCCTGAAAATCTTTTTGATACCCTCATAGCCTATTCTGTAAGAAAAGACATTGGCTTCTCTTCCTAATCTGGACGGAGAATGAGCATCAGAATTGGAGATGAGGGTGAATCTATCCAGGCTGGAAACTCGCCAGTTCATCTGGGGATCACTACTCAGGCCTGTCTCCAGAGCATAGATATACTTTGTGTATTCTCCAAAACACTCCTCAATAGAATCAAATCCAAAATTAGCCCCAAACAAAGAAAACCAAGGAGTCCAGATATGAGCAGGAACAATGAAAGCATCCTCATCTATACCTAGAACAGCCTCCACTAAATCCTTTGCTTCCATCTTCAAAGTAGGACGTCCATCGGAGTGCAAATCCCCAAAACTGGCCAGATTTTTATTTATTTTCTCCGCCACATCGAAGCTGGGCGCGAAAATCAAACTATGAATTTTATGAGTCACCCCATGAGCATAAAAGATATTGTTTACCTCTGTAGTTAAAATAAACAGAGTATTTCTGAACCGGTAAAGCCCGTCTTCTTCAGGAGAAAGAGTTCTCTTTAAACTGTCTAACCAGACCGGATGAGTAAAATCGCTCGTTCCTACCAGATCAATTCCCTTTAGCTTAGCCATCTCATCAAGATGGGGAATATCCATATCCTTTGATGTGGCGCGACTAAATTTAGAATGAATATGAAAATCAGCAATAAAAGCCATTTTCTCAGAGTCCCTCAGGACTTTCCTCTTTCTTCCAGTTTCTCTATCAATACTGGCAAAAATTTATGAAGATCCTCGACAATGCCATAAGTAGCAATGTTGAAAATAGGAGCCTCAGGATCTTTGTTGATAGCAACAATTACCTCTGAGGTTCTCATTCCCACCTGATGCTGAATAGCCCCGGAGATACCACAGGCTATATAGAGCTTAGGTTGAACAGTTTTTCCCGTCTGTCCTACCTGATGATAGGGCTGAATCCAGCCAGCATCTACTACCGCCCGGGAGGCCCCCACAGCTCCTCCCAAAAGATCGGCTAATTTTCTCATAAGGGAAAAATTCTCTGGTTTTCCCAGTCCCCGACCACCGGAGACAATGATCTCTGCCCCCTGCAGGTCAACTGCCTCCTTTTCCTCCCTGATAAGACTGATAATTTTTACTGCCTCATTGTCTTGACTGACCTTGGGTTCAATCTCTATAATCTCTGCCTTTTTACTATGGCCAGGCCTGGCTCTTTTCATCACCTTGGGTCTAACTGTAGCCATCTGGGGACGATGATAAGGTGAAATAATCCTGGCCATAATATTTCCTCCCAGAGCAGGTCTGGTTTGAATTAAGTTCCTCTCCTTTTTATCTATCTCAAGCCCTGTACAATCAGCAGTTAAGCCAGTTTGGAGGCGAGTTGCCACCCTTGGTGCAAGATCCCGACCGAGACTAGTAGCTCCCATTAAAATAATCTCGGGTTTTTTGTGGTTCACTAAATCGACTATGACCTGAGTATAAAGATGCGTCCGATAAGACTCAAGAAGAGGATCCTCTATCAAATAGATTTTCTCTAAATCGTAATTCAAAAGCTCTTCTGCTTTTCCTCTCATGTGGCTGCCTAAAAGAACCCCAGAAAGTTCCTCCCCCAGATCATTGGCCAGAGTCCTACCCATCCCCAGAAGCTCATAAGTTACCGGCATAATCTCACCCTTGCGTTGTTCGACAAATATCCATACTCCCCGGTAGGAAGATAGGTCGACTCTTATCTCTTCTTGCTCCAATACAATGGCCTGAAAGGGGCAGGCATCTATGCAGGCTCCGCAGAGATTGCAATTGTCCAGTATCCTCACCCTTTTATTCTCGATCTTGATAGCGGAGAAAAGACAACTGGATAAACATTCCTCACAGCCATTACATTTTTCAACTATTATCTTGATCTTTCTCATTAAATTATACTTCTTTTCTCCATTTCCAAAATCAACTTATCCACCACTTGAGAAATTTCTCCAGAAAGGATATCACCTTTCCTCGGAGGCTTGGGGATAAAAACTTTAACTACTTGTGTGGGAGATCCTTCTAATCCAATTCTCCTCTTATCTAAAGGTAAATCTTCAGCAGTCCAGGTGGGTATCTTTTCCTTTTTTGCTCTGATAAGTCCTCTCAGGGAAGGATAGCGAGGTTCATTTATATCCTTGGTTACTGTAACCACCACAGGAAGCGGCGACTCAACCACTTCAAATACGTCTTCTAAAACACGCTCTACTCTAATTTTATCTTCATTAACCTCTATCTTCCGAGCGTAAGTTATCTGAGGTAAATTGAGCCACTCAGCCAGTCCCGGTCCAACCTGAGCGGTATCTCCATCAATGGCCTGTTTACCCAGAAGTATCAAGTCAAATGGTCCTATTCTTTTAATGGCCATGGCCAAAGTATAAGAAGTAGCTAGAGTATCGGAGCCGGCAAACAATCTATCTGACAAAAGCACCGCTTCGTCCACCCCCATAGCCAGAGCTTTCCTTAGAGATTCTGCTGCCTGCGAAGGACCCATAGAAAGAACATTAACCTTCCCCCCTTTTTTCTCCTTCAGTCTCAAGGCCTCCTCAATGGCATTTTCGTCGAATGGATTTATAATGCCAGGAACACCTTCTCTAACGAGAGTATTGGTCTGGGGATCAACCTTTACTTTTTGCAACTGTTCCGTGTCGGGAACCTGCTTAATACAAACAATGATGTTCATATTTCATTCCTTAAGAATTTTATTGGCGATTACACCCCTTTGGATCTCTGAGGTTCCCTCAATGATCTCAAAAAGTTTGGCTTCCCGCATATAGCGCTCAACCGGATAATCCTTAGTATAACCATAACCTCCCAGAATCTGGACTGCTTTGGTAGTCACCTTCATGGCTACCTCCGAGGCGTATAGTTTGCCCATAGAAGCAATTTTTTCAAAAGGTTTTCCTTGATCAAGAAGCCAGGCAGCTCGATAAAGAAGATACTTAGCTGCCTCTATCTCGGTAGCCATATCAGCTAAGGTATGCTGAATAGCCTGAAAACTGGAGATGGATCTTCCGAACTGCACACGCTGCTTAGAATATTTTTTAGCTTCCTCAAAGGCAGCTTCTGCTACTCCCAAAGCTCCAATCCCCACTCCAATTCTTCCGGCAGCGAAGGTCTGCATTGCTACCCGAAAGCCCCTTTTCTCTTTGGACAAAAGGTTCTCTTTGGGAACTCTGCAATCATGGAAAATCAACTCCACATTGGGCAAAGCGCTCAGTCCCATCTTTTCAAAGTGCTGTCCGAAGCTAAAACCAGATGTTCCTTTTTCCAAGATGAAAGCAGTCAGCCCCCGTGGTCCCAGGCTCCGATCCATGGTGGTAATAACAATATATGTATGAGCAACTTCCCCGTTAGTAATGAAAATTTTACTACCATTGAGAGTATAATGATCCTCTCCTTTTTTGGCGATGGTCTGAACATTTCCCGCATCTGAACCTGCCTCTGGTTCTGTCAAAGCAAAAGCACCCAGGGCCTCTCCTCTAGCCAGGGGGGGAAGAAATTTCCTCTTTTGATCTTCTGTACCAAATACCAGGAGAGGATAGGTACAGAGTAGGTTAGCTCCGAAAATCAAGCCGGTAGTAGCGCAGGCCTTAGAAATCTTCTCTGAAACAAGAGTCCAGGTGAGATAATCCATACCCAGTCCGTCGTATTCCTTGGGAATGGTAACCCCAAATAGGTCTAATTCGACCAATTTCTTTATGTTTTCACCAGGAAACTCTCCTTTTTTGGATATCTCATCAGCACGAAGAGCAAACTCAGCCTGGCTAACTTCCTCTACCAACTCCAGAATCATCTTCTGATCATCGCTTAGACTAAAATCCACTTATCTTTCCTCCCATCTTTCACTAATGTAGCCTGTCAAGTTGACTAATGGTTAATATACCTGTGGTGGGCGAGTTGTCAAGGACTTAGAGAAGCTGGATGGTTACAGATTTTGGCAGGGGAAGATGGGAAATGAGAGAGAAAAACTGGCTTGCCCGGCTACCTCACATGTGGAATTCTACAATATCACCGTCTTGTAAGGGGTGATCTCGATCGACCTGTTGGCCATCAAATTTGCTGGAGCCCCACATACGAACATATCTGAGATTATGAGCGAAATCCTTGTGAATAGCTTTAGCTGCGTCCAGGACTATACTTCCCTTTTTAAGAACAACAGGGTCTTTGAGATCAGCTGATTCTCCAGGCTGTTTCGTGTATACTCGAATAATATTTAGGGCCCGATAAATCTCTTTCTTGAGTCCAACCCAACTGCCAGAACTCTCACTAGACACCGGAATAATAGGAAATTTGTCAGCGTATAAATCCTTCAGCGCCTCCAGACGTATCTCAGCTCCTTCAAGATCACTTTTATTTCCCAAGATTATAGTCTTCTTATAAGCATCACCAAAAAGCCCTACTTCTTTTGGGTCATCAGACACCAGCTTGATCCTAGACCTCTCTAACCTTCCTGTGAGCCCATCTATCTCCTCCAGTACTTCCTCGCTCCCGAGATCAGCTACCAATAGGACAAGATCAGCACTACGAATGATAGGCGAAAGCCAAGGTTGAATAAAATCATCTGTAATAGGAGGAGTATCTATCAGTTGAATTTTGATGTCCTCAAATTCTATCATCCCTACTTGAGGTTCCTGAGTAGTAAAAGGATAAGGAGCAACTTGAGGAGTAGCTTTGGTAAGACGAGATAGAATTTGAGATTTACCGACATTGGGGAATCCAATGAGCACCACCTGGGCGGCACCCTGTCTAGGTACATGGAGACTATAGGTGCTTTTGCCTGCAGTGCGAGGTTTTTGCATTTCTTTCTTGAGTTCGGAAATCTTAGCTTTGAGATCTCCCTGGAGCCTGTCAGTGCCCTTGTGTTTGGGCATTAAAGCCCACATCTCTTTAAGGATAGCCAGCCTTTCCTCATTGGTTCGGGCATCTCGGTATTTTCTCTCAGCTTCATAGTATTGAGGTGTAAGATTGGCAGGCATAATTTTTTCCCTCTTTAATTTAATCAAATAAAATTTTACTAAATTCTAAGGAAAATTCAAGGATATCTCGGGAAAGTCCCTCGATACGCGTATAAACCTTCTAAATACTAGTAATTCCCTGAGGAATCAAGGAGACGTCAGGGTTATCTACCTAACCATGGCTGATCCTATGAACCAGAGACCAAAGCCCAAAAGCATCAAACCGCAGATAGTAAAAATAGCTTTCTGAATTTTTTTACTCCATAGATGATGAGTCTTGTAAATAGCCATAGATACCGAAGAATACCATCCAAAATCGCAGAACCAGTGGACTGTCGCCAGCAAAACAAATCCTATTAGTCCGAACATTGCAGATTTAAGGATAAGCGCCGACCCGATGGTTGCCCACCATAAAAAGAAATAGGGATTGGCGGTAGTGGTAATAAGTCCCCCCACTATTGGACCATAGGAAGGGTCTTCACTTTCTTGCTTGTTATCTATCTGAAATCTGATCATGTCAACTCCCAGGTAAATCAGCATCAGTCCACCGGCCAAACCTATGAAGATCTGAACCGGAGTCAATTTAAAAAAATTAGATAGACCAAGATATATCAAGAGCATCAAGGGAAATTCTATTATTCCGTGCCCTACAGCTATTAACGAGCCAGCCGTCCCCGATTTATGACTCTTAGTTATGGTTACAGCGAACACCGGCCCAGGCATCATCACCCCGGATAGGGAGATCACTATCACCGTGAAGAGGAATAATATTAACATATCACTAATCCAGTGCACTCACCAGAGAAAATAAAATCTTCCACTTTTGTCAATATATTAACTTTAGGAGAATAGTCAATTCTTCTTCCCTCTTCTTTATGCATAATTCTTATCCAGCTGCCAAAATTATTGGCAAAACTTATTTTTTTGTGCATAATAATAAAATAGAGTGCAGTGAGAGGCGATAATATGGGTTACCAAAAGTTTACCAAACGGAGAGTAGCCATTTGTAGAAGAAAAGCTTTTAAAAAAATTAGGAGCTACTATGCAGAAACAAACATCTAGACAACCTACTTTTATCTTACTTTCCTTAGCTCACACTGCCAGTGGTTTGTGCTGGATAGTACCTCTTTTTTTGCCTCTCATCAGAGAGGAACTTCATCTTACTTACACGCAAGGAGGTTTTCTCCTTACCTGCTACTCTATTGCTTTTTCAGTCTTTATTATGCTCAGTGGGCACTTGGGAGATATATATGAGGCGAGGAAACTTCTCTCCTTTGGTTTCCTCCTCACGGCAGCTACATTTTCTCTCCTCCTTCTTGTCCAATCTTACCTTTGGATACTAGTGGTTCTTGCTCTGGTAGCTGTTGGGGCGAGTATTTTTTACCCGGTGGGAATGGCTTCGGTCAGCCGGGGCTGGCAGAAAGGTATTTTCTTTGGTCTTTTTGAAGCAGCAGGATGCATGGGAGTTCTCATGGCAACTCTTTTATTTTCTCCCTTGGTAGTCCCCTTAGGGTGGCGTTTAACCGCTTTTATTTTAGCTCTTCCCAGCCTACCCATTGGTTTAGTCTTTCTCACCTCTCAGGTGAATTTGAAATATGGAAACGCAACAAGTCGGCCAAGGATTACCTCGCCAGGACCAAAATCTCTCATCCTTTTCTACCTTGCTCGGGGAGTTCAGATATTTGGAGGTACTGCGGTTATGTCTTTTATGCCCCTTCTTGCTGTAGACGTGGGAGGCCTGCCGGCTGAGAAAGCTTCTCTTTTCCTTGTCTTCGTATGGGTTGGAGGTGTACCTGCCGCGCTGGTACATGGCATACTCTCTGATGTCTGTTCTCCCTTGAGGATAATCTTAGTCCTCCTTTTGATTACTATACCCATAGTTTTTGCTATCACCTTGCCTCTTCCTCTTCTGGCAATCTTTCCTCTCCTCATAGCGTTAGGCTTCTGCATTATTGGAGCCTGGGTTCCTCAAAATATGTGGCTCAGCCGAGTCACCCTAGAGAAAGCACGGGGGAAAGTATTTGGAGCTACGCTCAGCTTAGTGAGCGTAGCTAACATCTTTTCACCTGTTTTCTTTGGGTTCCTTGCTGACAAGTGGGGACTTATCGCTACATACCGGTTAACTCTTCTTCCCATGATCATAGCAGCTGTGCTCTTGAGTAAACTGGCAAGAGAGGACCACTAGGTGAAGATGCCTATATTTAGAGTGTTTACTGTCCAAACCCCTTTTACTCTCTTGAGGTAATAATTCCCGTTGCAGTCCTTCTTTAGAGAGTGTGCAGTATCATAGCAGCCAAAAATAATTCTTGGCCACTTGACAAAAATAAAAATCTATATAATATTGATAATGTTATCAGATAACGTTATCAATATATCAAAGGTATCTTTTTCAAAATGGCCACTTTAAAGGATGTAGCAAGAAAAGCTGGTGTTTCTGTTCCCACGGTCTCACGGGTAATAAACAACTATCAGTATGTCAGGGAGGCTACAAAAGCAAAGGTGCTCAAAGCAATTGATAAACTTGATTACCAACCTGATATAAGAGCCCAAAGTCTCAGGGGATTAAAAACAAAAGTAATAGGATTAATCATACCTGATAGATTCAATCCCTATTATGAACAGCTTGCTTCTAAACTTGAGGATGTTTGTTTTCGGCAAGGATACGGACTTTTGCTTTGTAGCTCCAAAAACAATCCAGAAAGGGAACTTGCATACCTGAATATTCTCCAGAGACAAAAAGTCGAAGGGGTCTTTTTAGTTCTAAGCACGGCAGTCCATGCAGGACAAAAGCTCAATAAATTAATCCAAAGAGGAATACAGGTAGTTCTGGATGAATATATGCCGGGAATCAATACTTCTATGGTATCTGCTGATTTTCACATGGGGGCTTGCCAGGCTGTGGAATATCTTATATCGCTTGGACACCGAGAGATTGCCTTCGTAAACGGGCCCATGAATGTCTCATCTAGTATTGGGCGGTTCAAAGGTTATCGTGATACCCTAAATAAGTATGAGCTGAAGATTTCTAAGGATTTAATTAAGGAAGGGGAGTTTACTTACGAAACAGGATATAAGAGAACAACGGAGCTCCTGAGAGAATCGGGTGATAGGTTTACCGCTATCTTCTGCTCCGATGATCTTGTAGCCTTAGGTGTCCTGCGCGCTATTCAAGACAAAGGCAAAAGTGTTCCTCAGGATTATTCAATAATTGGTTTTGACGATGTATATCTTGGTTCCATTATTGAGCCCTCCTTGACTACAATTGCCCAACCACTAAAGAAGATAGCCTCGAGAGTTCTTAAGATAATTATGAGGAAAAAGATGACCAACGATGGTTCTTATAGGAAGGAAAAAGTGATCTTGCCCACTAAATTAATTGTAAGAGAATCCTGTGCTCCCCCATCAATGAGAAGATAAATGAGATCAAAAGAGAGATGTTTAGCTGCTCTCAACCTAAGCAGGGTGGATAAAGTCCCTTTATTTGAGTTTCTGGACAGCCAAGCTCTGATTAAGAGCATAAAAGGAGCATTAATACGATATCCAAAATTAAGAAGGTGCTTATCACGGGTGCTTCTGGAAAAGTAGGTAAGCGTCTAGTTAAACAGCTTATAGAGAAAGGGTATGCTGTTCGTATTTTAATTCATAAAACTAAACCGGAAGGTTTTGGTATTAATGATGTTGAGATGGTTAAGGGTGATTTAATAGATCCATCGAGTCTTGAAAGTGCTGTAGAGGGTGTTGAAACAGTATGCCATATGGCGGCAGTGTTCGATATATTTCCACCATATAAATACGAAACAGACAATGATGTAGTCTATAAGTTTAATGTAACGGGAACTTATAATCTCATGGAAGCTATACGTAAGAGTGGTTCAGTGAAACATATCATTTCTGGCAGTAGCGAGTCTGTATATGCCTCTGATGTTAGGGAGCACAAGAGTCCAATAACTGAGGAAGAGGAGTTGTTTCCCGGGAGATTTTATTCACTCACCAAGATTCTTGGAGAAGATATGGTACGTCATTACCGTGATCTTCACGGTATTGATTTTACCATTCTGCGATTTGCTTGGATTCTTGATGCTTCGGACGTTATTCGGGCATTTGAGTATGAGACATGGGAGGGAATGATTGCAGAAGGAGAACGTGAGGAACTGGCCCGCCGGTGTTCGAAGAGGAAGGCGCTATTTGTACCGACCTATGAAGATGGGTCTGCCCGGATTGACCATATTGTTGATGCAGAAGATGCTGCTTTAGCTGCAGTTTTGTCTGTTGAGAATCCTTCATCCCGAGGAAAAATCTTTAACATCGCAGGGCCTGCGCCTTTCCGGTACGATGCTGTAATTGAGGACACCGCAAAGAGACTGGAACTAAGCTGGCATAAGGGGAAAATTGTAGGGGCATTTCCTTATGAGTTGAGCATTAAAAAAGCTGAAAGAATAATTGGTTATCGGCCTAAATACTCGATTGAAAGTACCCTTGCTAAGGCATTAAAACCACAAGCTCGATATAAAGTTGATAAAAACCGTTAGTGGGAGAAATAAGTTATTATCAAAAGGATATAGATGCCGTCAAAGGCTTGATGAGTTCGTAAAAGCGCAGGCTGACTTAAAACACCTTGTCCCGGGGGTATGAAACTCTTGAATTAAGGAGGAACAAAACCATGGTCAAAAAATTTGAAGATAGAATTCTGCAGGAAAGAAAGAAGTTGGTGCCTACGGTGGAGGAACTTCGGTCTCGAATCAAAGATTCGCCATATGGTCCGAAGACCAAAGCCCTACTAGAGAAATGGCTCGAGTATGACTCAATCGGAGAGGTAGGTTTCGGCCTTTTTCGTTGTCCTCCAATCATAGAGCGTGGTTCAGGAGCAACGGTGGTAGATGCTGATGGGAAAGAGTACATTGATCTTCTAAGTGGCTTTTCTGTCAACAACCTTGGTCATTGTAATGAAGAAATAATAGAGGCTATCAAAGATCAATCACAGAAATTACTCCAGTACTTTGGTGTACTCAATATTCCTCAGATAGAGTTATCACAAAAACTTTGCAGAATGACTCCTGGTAATTTTCCCAAAAAAGTTATCTATGGAGGCAGTGGAAGTGAAGCTATTGAAGCGGCCATGAAACTGGCTAGATGGTACACAGGTAAGCCATTTATCCTTGTACCCTACGGGGACTATCACGGCAAAACGGCTGGAGCTCAAGCTTTAACTCCAAAAGGAGGATGGACTTACCATTACCCAATTCTACCGGCTGATAGTGGAATTGCTTACTTTCCTTACCCTTATTGTTATCGATGTCCTTTCGATAAGAGTTATCCGAATTGCAAGCTATGGTGTCTTGATTATTTAGAGAGACTCTTAACAAGTCAAGAAGCTCCTTTTAGCGATCCAGGAACTAAGATAACTAATGTAGCTGCTATAATAATTGAACCTATGCAGAGTTCTGCTGGTTATATCATACCACCAAAAGAGTATCTACCAAAGCTGCAAACTGTATGCCAGAGGCATGATATCCTATTGGTGGTTGATGAAATACAATCTGGCATGGGGAGAACCGGAAAAATGTGGGCTTGCGAGCACTCAGGAATTACTCCAGATATGATAACCCTAGGTAAGGCTTTGGGGGGAGGATTACCCGTCTCAGCATTGGTTGGTAGAACCGAAATCTTGGATTCCTGGGGACCAGGAGGCTCTTTCGGTACCTTTTCGGGAAATCCTCTCTCCTGTGCAATAGCTAGTAAGACACTAGAGATAATGAAAAGAGATAATCTTCCAGCTCAGGTGGCTGAAAAAGGTAAATATTTCCTAGCCGGGCTCCGAAACTTAGCTAAAAAACGTTCTTTGATAGGTCAGGTAGATGGAATAGGTCTTTATTTAAGTATGGAAGTTGTCAAAGATCGCAAGACACGACAGCCAGCAGCAAATGAGTCTAGCTTTATGATGACAGAATTGCTAAAAGATGGTCTTATCTGCGAGTTAACCGGTTACTACCACAATCGATTTAATCTAATTCCAAGTTTCGTTATTTCAAGAACCGAAATAGATAAAGCTCTGGAGATTTTTGATAAGGTTATTGGACAAGTAGAAAGCAAATTCAAGTAAATCAACCACAGGAGACAGAGAATGGGTTTGACTCAAAAACGCAGAGGCTTTTTGAAGTTACTGGGTGATGATGAGATAAGAAAAATCCATTATGGCACTCTAAATATTCTAGAAGAACACGGGGTAAAATTCTTACTCCCTGAGGCAAGGCAGATATTTGCCGACGCAGGTCTTAAGGTAAGTAAAGAAGGAGTGGTTCGATTTCCTTCTTATGTGGTAGAGAACGCTATCAAGAAGGCTCCCTCTCGTTTTACTCGTTATCCCTTGCACCCCTCTTATCCAGAGGTTGATATGGGCAGTGACAGCCTCTATATTATGCCTGGATCTACCCCCAGATATATTTTAGACCTGGAGACAGGTAAACAACGATTGGCTACCAAACAGGATGTAGCCAACTTTGCCAAATTAGCCGATGCTCTTCCTCATTTTCACATGGGTAACGGAGGACTAGAGGCTAGTGATCTACCTAAGAAGGTGTGGCATGCTTTCTATTTTGAAATGATGACAAAGAATATGAGAAAGCCTATGCCGGCGGGAGACGGTCTGAATAAAAAGATCAGCGATGACCTTGTTCACCTGGTATCTGCTGTCCTGGGAGGAAAAGAGGAGGCAGCCAGAAAAAAGACTTATGCTATGACCGCTCCCCCCATTAGTTCTTTGACCTGGGGTAAAAACGTTACAGCTTTTATCGCAGCAGCTAAAGCGGGAATCCCAGTAGAAATTATGCCCATGCCTATGGCTGGCTCTAGTCACCCGGTCAGTCTCGCTGGTACTCTCATTCAGACTAATGCTGAGATTCTAAGTATTGTCGTTCTTACCCAGTTCATCAACCCCGGAACCCCCGTTATCTATGCTCCTTACCCTGGTATTATGGATATGCGATTTGCCAATCATGTCTTTGGCTGCCCTGAGGCAGCTCTTATAGGAGCTACCGCCGCACAACTTTCCCGATGGTATGGGATACCCAACGATATAGTCACCGGAACGGTAGATGCAAAAATTCCCGATGGTCAAGCCGCCTATGAAAAAGTAATGGTCACGCTACTACCTGCTTTGGCTGGAGCTAACTCTATGACTCATTTTGGGGGGCTAATTGACTTTGCCGGCACCCAAAGTCTGGAACAATTAGTCATTGACAATGAGATTGCCGGCAACATCTTAAGAATCATGGAAGGGATGGATACTTCTGAGGATAAGTTGGCTATTGATGTCATCAAGGAAGTAGGAACTGGGGGAAATTTTCTCTCTCACCCACATACTCTCAAATATTTTCGGGAGGAACATTTTCAGGCGGATCTAGCTGACCGTAATCCAAGAAGCGTCTGGGACCGATTGGGATCCAAAACTCTCCTGGAAAAAGCCAGGGAGAGAGTTAAGAAGATTCTTAGCGAGTATTGTCCGCCACCTCTTGACAAGGATACTCAAAAAGAGTTAGAAAAAGCAGTTAGAGAGATATATGAACGGGAAGGTGTGCCCTACACGCCTATCCCTACTGAGTGGTAATATGGACATAACCAAGGGAATACGCCTGAGATAAAGAATCTTGATCAAAGGGCGGTTGATGAGGCAAAAAACCTTCTAGGGCTTTAATGGTTGCAGAAGTAAGATGTATCTTATCCCTAAGGAGAAAAAAAACTAAATAGTAAGGGAGGTTGCCATCGTGCCTGATATAGAAGGGAAGATATCCCTGGCTGACCACATGTTTTTTAAGGAAATCGGACATTCTGGAGGTTTATAAGGATGAAAACTGAATATTCAGTTTCTCTTTGGTCGGCAGATCTGACGAATTTGGGCAAGGCCGTGAAAGATCTGGAAGGATACGCTGATTATTTTCATTTTGATGTGGCTGATGGACACTTCGTACTGAATCTCTTATTTTTCCCCG
>Ga0209986_10001161_pt1 | contig 25582 bp, 19 predicted proteins | sample BlataG_FD_183168 | JGI IMG/M metagenome (GOLD analysis project Ga0209986, IMG submission 183168) | Deep subsurface microbial communities from Black Sea to uncover new lineages of life (NeLLi) - Black_00105 metaG (SPAdes) (version 2) | ecosystem: Environmental > Aquatic > Marine > Oceanic >... | reverse complement strand
AAAAAGAGTTTTGGAATGGACGGATTGGATATGTTTACCATTACTGGGTTTTAATATGGTGATATATATATTATAGTATTTTATTAGACCTGAATATGTTTGACCGTTTTAAACAACAACAATGCAATTAGCGATTGGTGCTGTATTTGGATTTTTCATTTTGGTGATCTTGATTACAATATGTATGCGACTGGCTTTAATAGCATACAAGTCTGCGGTGTTTGATAGACATATGATATATCTCGAAGACATAGGAAATATTAATCCTGGTAAAACACGAAGACTTAGTGAATTGGAACCAGATTCTGTTGTAGCTATATCTAAGTCGTTACGAAAGGGAATCGGTAAAATGAAAAAAAATTGGGGACACGATCGAGGGTGTTGGACAGCGGAACAAAACGACGAATATTACAATTTACTAGACCATCATTCCGAAATACTTGAAAATACACTCAAAACAGCAACCGAACAACAACGGATAAAAAACGTAGGTAAAACGCGTTTTTCAAAAAAAATTGCGGACAAATTTGTGGAACTGATTTCGTAGTATGATATCTGACGTATTTTAAACGATTGAGGGACATCTATTTTGATTTATTAAGGAGGCGATACCAATACGTACGTGGTTGTAATATTATAAAATGGACAATATGGAATACATTGTTTTATATAAAAAACCATTTATTGGTCCATTTACGGTTCAGTTTTTACAGCAACAGAAACGGTTAGATATTGAATTAGTTTTTTTTTCGAAATGCCGCGAACACTCCAAACAAAAACGAAGACACCGAAACTATCGAATGGATTAAAAAACAAACCAAACAAAGGATCGACTTCTACTAAGATATTGAAAAATAAAAAGGACACTACGCAAAACGGAAAAGCGAATGGCCGAACAACGGTTGACAAAAACGACAATGTACGCAAACCTATTACGAAAAGACGACGAAAAAGTCTTCGAAGTCAAGTTACCGTTATTAAAAACAAACAAGATGAACTGGCATTGACTTTGGACACGCCTGTTCCGACTCAGATGCGTTTTAATCGCTTAATGTTATGGATGGTCGACCCGAATAACAAATATCAATGGAACAGGGAAGCGTTTCAGAGTTATCTTAAGTCGATAACAATGACTTTTCTTGACTTTTTACGCGGATGTGATACTGTTCGGTCCCAATCGGGAATGTCTGGAACAATGCGTCCTGAACATGTTGATACTTACTGCGGTTCTCATCCAGAAATTCTCAAGAGATTTGCGGCGATTGAACCGTGTTTGACACACTGAATACTAAGAAATCAAGCGAAAACTCGAAATGATAATACAGTTGTTTTAATGAAATATTAATTTGCCGTTTCTTATTTTTATTTGAGCAATGGGGTTTATGCTGAGTGAATATACATAGGTAGAATGACAATGATATTTCATACAGGTGCGTAAGTAGAGTAAATGTTACCACTTTTCAAAATATTGGAGCGTTGTTTTGGCGAAAACTTATTAGTCATTTCAATTTCGTTATCCAATAAATCATATATGTCATCCATAGACACAGCGCCGGGATTGACTCCACGCATCGTATTGGTTAATTGTGAAAGAATTGACGCCGTAAGTGTAGAACATACCCACTTATCGGTGTTTTCATGAACAGAATCTGGTTTAAATATAACTTTGAATTGACCCCAAGAATCATAAGGTTTTCCAATTTGCGATTGCGCAAAACGCATAGCCGCAATAGCTTTTGATCTAGGAACTTGTAACCATTTCCAAGTATAATTATCGGCTGAAAATTCTCGCGGAGTTTCAAAAACAGTACCAATTGATCCATCACGTTTTTTTGAAAAAATACCATAAGCAACGACATAATCTTTTCCGCTTAATTTTGAACGTATAGGATGCGAAGGATCTAGCAATTCTGCTGGAAAGGCCGTTTCTGTATGCCATATACTTTGGTTTTTTTGTATCATTCTTTCAAAAAATGATTTGCCTCTTGTTGCATCTTTAGGTAATCGTTTCCAAAATGCAACGCCGACATCAACCAAATCCATCAATTTCGACGCAAGTGGACGGCAGATATGAAAAATAGTAACAATTTTTTTCACACGCAAAAATTCAAAATAAAGGTATATCTAATAGATAAGATCTATTGTACTTAATAGTAAACAACTAGCATTATATATTTAAATTACTGTTTTGTACTTTTTTTTTATTTTTTTGCACAGAGAAAATCATTACTAGTTACGGAAGTATTAGAAATGGATAAATACAACGATGGTAGCGACGATATTATTATCCCTGTTTCTTCATCATCAACGGAAATGGGCGTTCCAATGTCAATGCCTTGGGAAAGTTTAGTCCAATTAGATATTGTACAATCCAACATGAGATCATTTGTTTACATTGAAGGAATGATAAATGGAGATCAAGGAAATCGACAAAATGTTGAGCGTGTTGTTTCTAGGATGCGCAAAAACTAACCGGACAATTGTTAAAATGATTTTTTTTCAGTGATTATTTGTATAAAAATTTAATTACAACATCTCTTAAGCCTTCATTATCATTTCGGCAATGCAGTCTGTGGAGGATATGATGAACGACAAGTTGATTTCTACATTGGAAGAAACTTTTGATTCTTCTATAGAAAAATACGTCTGTTTTGACAATTATGTTCCCGATGTACCCAAAGATGATAATATAAGTATATCAGTTTTCGAAGGACGATGTACTCCGGAAATTGCACGTTCTTCGGAAGAAATATCCGAAGTCGATGATGAAGATATAGTAGATATTGTTCCTGAACAACATCCATGTAAAGAAAAAACGAGCATCTCGAAGGATAATATTTTCCATAAGAATGGGACAACTTGCGAAAAAGAAAACACGAAAATGAACAAACAACTTGAAGAAGTACATATTTTGGAAACAACTGATGATATAACCAGTACAAACCCACCCGATCGGTCTTTTTCTATGGACAATAGCGACGAAATAGACATTCCGGAAATGGGTGGTGAGGTAGATTTTCAGAAAAGAATTGCCGATGGGAGCTGGAATCCTTTGTGGACACAAAATCTCAATGAATATTACGAGACGTTTGTCGACAAGTTCGCGGAAGTTGGCGGCCCGGAATACCTAAAAAAGCTGTTTTCATCGTCATTTGCTTCGATAATCGAAGAAGGAAATTTATGCCTCGACGAAGAACAAAACAAATACGAAATCCCGATATCACACGAAGACGACGACGAGGATGAAGATGGATATCCGATGATTTTCAAAGTGGAGGATGTTGAAAGTTCTGTATATTTATTCTTTTTAGGAACCTTGATACTGTGGATATTACACATACGGAAGAAATTTTCAGTGAAACACTGGGAACTGTCTTCTGCTACATGGGACGATATATGGATGGTTTTGGGTGGTAAAAAGGATGGTAATATTTTTCCTTTACTCAACCAAGAGGTAGAGGTAGAAGAGGGGCCATATGAATTTGCCATAGAAAGTGTTTTTCGAGCAAGTTTCACTGAACCTGCTTTTGATCGTTTGAAGGAATTATATTCTGAAAGTTCCTTTTGGAATATGATAGAAACCGTTTGGACCGTACCTAGCAAGGCATATGTTACAACCTTTATAGGTAATAAGCTGAGTACTGTACGAGGAAAAGGAGTATGTTCTTCTATTCTTAGTGGGTGTTTTGACCACAAATCGGTGGAAGGAGACGTGTGTTATATACACGTCAATCCTAACGAACCATTTGATTATGACGAAAACGAACCAAGAAACAAAACACATAACCACGATACAGAAATCGAAGCACCAGTCAAAGAATTTTTGTGTACTGTACAACTTGATCAGTATCCCGAAAAAGAACAAACATCGATACGATCGCTACCAGAAAGTGTGTATCATCTCGGACATATTGTGGAATCAAGTGTTAGTTGCGTCCATGACGAATTTCTTAAGAAGTTTTATCCTAACGAAATGACATTGGACAAAATTGAAATGATCAAAGCAGTCCGTTGTGCAATTGATTATTTCTGGGGTGCCGGAAGCGGCGATTATGATGATGACGACGGTTTTCACTTTTTAATCAGACTGTATGCACAATATGCTAAATGCGCATGGCATATAGATCATATTCTATCATCGCATTTACCGAAATTGAATGTAGATGGATCTTGGACATCAGTTCATTTTAGGGGGATTCCGGTACCTGTTGATTTATTACTTAAACCGAAATGCGGCGGTGTCGAAAAAACAACAGTTGAAAAGGACATTTTAATTATTGATCTTGTTGAAGAAGACAAATCGAATAACGAGGAATATGATAAATGTGTAGTAGATGATATGAAAATGTCATCAGAAGAACCGATAGCATTGATATCTTCCGAAAACTCGGGAAAACGAAAACGTGATACAACAGACGATCATACACTCAGTGCTAATATGAGACACAACAAAATGAAGCGAAATGGGTCGGAAATGCATGTTCGGGATGATTTTTCGCTTCATACCTTAACGTTGAAATTTTCCAATATGAAGAAACGTATTAGTAGCGGATTGGTTGATATGATAATCGAAAAGGGGACACGATCTCTTTGTTTACAATTGGACATGATGAACGATTATCTTGATACATTGGAGAAAAAATCTATGGAAACGTAATGTATTAATGGCATTAAGTAAAACACATATATTGTATTTTTTTCCACGGTGATTTTATAATTACAAACTTGGCATTGTGGCGTATTTTGATAATATTGTCATATACGGAGATGTTTTGTTCATAAAACCATCCTCGAGAAGATTGAATGGTTTAGCAGTAATTTTTTTCTCATCCGAAGGGGTATCACGGTGATAACCTTGGGTTTCGATAATGTGTGTTATTGTGTTGATTAATAGTGGTCCTACTTTTGCTTTTTCGATACTGGGTACAAACTTTAAAACTATAATATTGGCTTCTTTGATGGATAACGTTGAAAGCAATCTCCCATTGAGTAAAATATCCAACTGGTTACCAAGAGATCCCAAAATAGAAGTCGAATCGGTTTTCTTATTGACGTGCATATTGACAGCAAGTTGTGCAGCTGCACTGGAAATTCCGTCTAGTATTTCATATGATGGAATACTCTTGTAAATATCCATATTTCTCTTAATAACCACGGTTTTGTCCACTATAATATCCCCATGGCCTATTTTAAAAATGAATCCCAAAATGAAACGTCTGAAACAAGAGGAGTATGAAATTGGGTGTATGTTGCCTCTGACTTTTTTTGCGAAAACGGAGCGTTCTTTGGATGTCTGGAATATACAATCGACTACCCTATTTCCCCGTTCGCTATTCACAAAAGGATATCCACCAATACTAAGCATATATACAAGCCATGCTGCTACTCCTATTTGTGCCCAAGTTTTTAGTATCACCAAAGGTGAAATCACCTGCCCTGCATTCTCGGTAGCATGCAATTTTGTCATATGCGAATCGTAGATGTTATCCATTACATGCATATTTGGTGCAAGATTGTGATTGTTACACTCTGTCAAATATTTTGAAATTTGTTTCCGAATATGCTTGAGCATATCGTTTTTCACATTTGCTGTGTGCAAATCACGAATCTTGCCTTTGGACATTATAACATGTAATAGAATATTCGCTTCGTTTTCAAGTTCCAAACAAAACATTTCAAAGGCATTTCCGCTACGCAAGTCATCGCATACAACACATGCTAGATGAGCAAATAGACTGACATCGTCAAAATGTGTTCTTTTTAAATGGTTTGGGTTCAATACATCATCACGGGATAAATTAATCTTGACATGTGCAAATGATTCCATAGAACCTTGTTTGGCACGTCCCTTAGAATACCGATGTGCTCCCCTAGATCCCCGTTTTCCGGTCCATGTGTTCACTTCTATGGAAGTGCCGTCCATTACATTAACCGGTCCATCATTAGTACGAATGGATGATAAAGAAGGAGATGATGAAGCCAAATTGCCTCTGGTTTGGTGTTTCCATTTCCTACCCGAAGAAGATTTGTGTGTTTTAGTACTAATGGTTTTATACGCATCCTTTCCTTTGATACGATCTGTATCCAAAAACGTTCTATCAGAAGTAGCTCTATCATCGGGTATTCGGCTTTGAAACATTTGTTTTGAATATGCTTTTTTTCGAAGAGAATGCACCACGTCTATCTCTTGTTCTTCGTGGGCGCTGACAATTTCGTCTACACTTACACACCGATCGCGTACTGACTGATATATATCTAACATCGTGTTTCCACGGCAAACGCCACTATACACACAATGCATATTGCCAATACTATCACTTTCTAACCAATGACAGTTTGAACCATCAGCTAAACACTGATGAGTATATCCAGATAAAAGACATCCATATAATCGATGTTCTTTGCTTATCATTTCAATAAATTTACCACATGTACCTCCATTACACATGTGTGCACCTTTTGGTAATCGCGGTCCAAATCTAGCACCACATGGACCGATGGTATATTCCCTATTTCTTAACCACATTTCAACAATTTTTGAAATTTGATTTTCAACCTTGGGTGTTTTAAAAATATCTTTGCACATTAATTTTTTAGCTTCGCGAAAACATTTCCAAATTTTATCTTCATCTTCTTGTCCAATCATCGATCTTGATGCGCCTGCTTTCTAATAATAGTACAATAGGTAAGCAAACCACCCAAACAATGTCTTATTTACTTAATGTATAAAATCATACCAAACCAAAATATCAAAAAGTTTCATGTATGTCGAAAATAATATTCTACAAACATAAAATATAAAACATATCCAATAACTAAATGGACAAATATATTTTTTTTTGATAACATTTTCAGTGAATGTGTTATCTTCGTCTTTCTACAAATAAATAGCCTCATTATTCTCTGTCCAATACCCCAGTGATAATGTCAACCGATTCGAATACAGTACGCCACAAAAAAACACCGACCACCGTCAAAGAACCGGACGAATGGGTACCATGCTTGACAGAAGGATGTTACCAGGAACGTAACCCATATGAACAGTTGTGTTACTATTGTAAAAAAGGATACCCGGTCGAATAGCAAACAACGTGACATATACCTGTAATTTAAAAAAATCCTTTAAACAAAATACATCATCTGAAATACCCCACTTTTATACTTTTCAAACATGTCAAGAACTGAACGCATTTTAGTGTTAAATAGTTTATAATTAAGGATGAAAAAAGGCTATGACCAAATGCTTATTATAGACGAACTATTTTGGTCATGAAAAAAAATTTTCATCCTCTCAAAATGACAGTTGCACTGACTCTTTTCTACCCCTCTTAAGGCGGCGTGACCAACATTTATTTTTTCAATTTTTTTCTAAGAATTTTTTTTCAATTTTCAATTGTGGCTACGCCGCCTTAAACGGGTCCCAAAAGAGTCAGTGCAACTGTGAAAATCTGAGGGTGAAAATTTTTTTTCATGACCAAAATAGTTCGTCTATAATAAGCATTTGGTCATAGCCTTTTTTCATCCTTAATTATAAACTATTTAACACTAAAATGCGTTCAGTTCTTGACAGTGCCGTTTTGTACCAAAATAGGATATTTCAGATGATGTATTTTGTTTAAAGTATTTTTATATTTGGAGTTTTATTCTTTGCTTTGGCGTTTTTTTTCTTGATACACGGGGGTATTCGTTTTGCCAGTACGTTTAGTGGTTTTTGAATGGCCGAGTTTTTCACAAAGGGCTTCTACTTTTTCTTTGATTTTTGGGTAGTCTTTGACAGATTTTGACATCATTTGTAGTGTTGGTATAAAGTCATAAATCTCGAAAACAGTATTGGTCAATTTGTCATCTAGTGATTTGTCGTCTACTTGTGTACTCCATATAATGAATGACCAGTATTGTCTCATGACAAACATTGTTGGAGACCATTCTAAATCCGGGAATACTTTTTCATTATCGTTTTCAAATGAATGAAATGCGTCGTAATTGAAAGTTGACCATTTTAGATCTAGCGGTCCGTTTGAAGAGTCGATTGTGGTACTTTGTATACACACAAAATTTGAAATCGTGTCCTTTACAAGGTTTTGAAGTCTAGAAGAAGATTCAGATGGTCCTTCATCACCTACGACCGGGGCTTCTCTCAATATTCCTCTCAAAAGGATATCGCGATACCATGTAAATGTAGTTTTTGAAACATCCGTGACATAGTTTGAAAATGGGTGGTATGTTTTCTGTTTGTCTGATACAGGGAATGTTTCATCTTGTACCGCCAAATTTAAATCAGACGAACACAAAAACCCCCAACGATTCATGTCTATATCGGGTCCTTCGAACGAACGACGTAGCAAGTATAGTTCCATATTGACAAGCGTATCCCTTACTGAAGGAAATATCATTTGGTTGTATACGTATTTCCATAAATCTCTTTCGTCTTCCAATCCAAGTGATTTCCATGGTTCTTCAGGGGAGGCGCCGCGATCAGCAATCACTTGTTGTAAATGAAAACAGAGTTCAAATAATTCCATTTCTGTACGAAGTAATCCGAATTCCATTTCATAATAAATCCAACACATGAGTCTCTTGCGTAATTCTAATTTTCCGAGATAAAAAATTGTCATTCGTGTAGCCAATTTTTGTGCATTAACAAAATTTGGTTTCAAATGTTCAAATGATGGCATCGAATCCGGTACTAATTTCAAACACCATTCTCGCATAAACCAGTGTTTCATAATTTGTCGTGCTATATTGGCGGACGGTAATATCATTGTCATCCACTCTTCGGGAACCTTTGAAAACCATAAATCAAACGTAACTTCAAACAATTTCAAGGCATTTTCTGTCCCAATTGCAGGTGTAAACGCTTCGTTTGACGTAAATGGATCTTCCGCGAATGGATCGGGGAAAATCTCCCATCGTGAAACTTCGGTTTTTTCTTTTGGAGAATAGTGCGAAAAATGTAAAAAGGTTTGTCTAGTTTTCAACCTGTCGTATTCTTCAGAAAGTTCGCTAGTCAATCTGCCTTTTGTTTTCAACATGTTTTCAATTTCTGATATTCTAAGACGGCGAGCGCGGTATAAATCATAAGTCTTTTTGAAATTGCGACGTGAAAGACATTCGTAATCTACGTCATACGCTGCACCCATTTCCAATAATGCGTGTGCTGCTCCATACATACGTATAAGATTGGACGAATTGTCAACGACGGGAAATGGTCGGTCAATCAACAAACTCGTGATGAAAGGAGATTTGACCGGAATTGACAACAGCAAACTTGGTACTCTGTTAAATACATCAAACGCATCCGAATTTGTATGATGAATTTTTCCTAACTCATTGGAATCCAAAGGAAAATGTCTAGTTCGTTTAAGTTCTCCTAATGGATGCTGTTCCATATCTTCGAATTTTTCCAAAATTTCTTTACCTTTATCTTCTTCCACCATTTCAGATTCGTCACTTTCGATAATCGGGTATAAACCGATCTGTTCAGCCGAAAATTGAATCATATCCCCAGGATCAAAAAATTCGATCAAATCAATCGAAGATAATTTTCCACTAATATCTTCAGCTTCGGTAGTTACATCGTCTTCTTTGAATTTATAGATGGAATAATGATGTTGAGATTCTAGCGATTCTAAATCCTCTTTTTTTCCCAAATCAGCAGTTCGTTGTTCGACTGTTACCATACCATCTTCGTCTACAACATCAGTACTTATAGTAAACTCCATTTTTGTAATTGCTCTACCAATGTCGTCCATCGCCTGCTCGTGTTCTCTAATTTCTTCTCCAGACATTGTGCCAGTTTGTAAAGCTATTTGTTTAGCTATTTCAGGCGTAAACGGCGTAAACATAGTCCCGTCTTCCCGAGTAAGAACAACTCTAGTAGGTTCTCGGCGGGGAATCAAACCATCTCTGTTTTTTGATCTATGACCCACTTCCGTACAGGCTTCGTCCATTTCCATTTCTTCATCTGGAATAAAAACTAAATCTCCGTCGTTGCTATCGCCGTGCTCGCCCATCATCTTGACAGTGGTATAATATTATATTAAACATTCTGTTTTTAATCTACAACATTATCAATAATATTGCCCATCGTTATCTTCTGCGTCGTCGAAATGTCCCGTAATCCATTTGCAAAAGTCTCGATGCGTGCTCCAATCCAATGTTTGACAGTCTTCTCCACAATACCGTGCTATGTTGCATCCAGAACACTTTTTCATATGTTTGGCTCTTTTGGAACAAAACGCACATGTTTTATACTTAACATTACACGTATAACAAATCCATTGGCAACACAGTAGTCTATGATATTCTTTTAAAAGTGGATTAGACTTTGTTGCGTCGTCCATGGAATCAACTACAATACGCCTTTCCAGTTTTTGCTTTTTTCTGATTTTCTAATAATATTTATTTTTCAGTGAAAATGATTAAAGTTATGTTTAAGATTATAATTTTTCATATGTATTTCGTTTTCCTGACTGAATGAAGAAAAACACAATTTTATTTATACGGTTACATGATATGCATGTTCAACCATTGTTTTATCTCCGGGTTTTCGGTTACGGTCAGACATTGTCTTAGATTCCATATACATTTTTTTTCTTTTAACCACATTAACACAGATAAATGCCCACATTCTGCTGCGTATATACCGGCATGAGATGCCACCAACAAGCCCTTTTGGTAGAGCCATTCTAATACTTTGATATTATTTTGTTCGGCAGCAGCTCCAGAAGCCATCGGGCTATACGGACAGTTTTCTTTCAATAACCATTTCAAAACATGCATATGTCCGTGTTTCGCCGCTGCTACAAATACGGTTTCATCCCAGGGACAACCATTTTCATGCGCCCATTGTAATATGTTTAAATGCCCCTGTCCAGCAGCAGCGTGGCATACGTGTAAGTTCCACGGACAATTATTAGATCTAGCCCATTTCAACATTTCCATATGACCCCGTGCAGCTGCATAAATACACGTTGACTCGTCCCATGGACATCCGTTATTTCTTGCCCATTTCAGTATATCGGAAGATCCAGACGCAGCCGCAGCAGCACACACACGTTCAGACCAAGGTGATCCACATTCTCGCGCCAACATCAACACTTCAATGTTACCAGAAGATGCCGCAGCTTCACATAGCGATTCGTGTCTTGGGCAATCGTTTTCATTCAAGTATTTCAATACTCCGACATGTCCATGCAAAGCAGTGTAATACATTGTATTCTTATCCCACGGGCACCCATTTTCTCGCAGCCATATGACTAATTCCAAACTGCCTTGTTCGGCTGCTTTCGTTAAGGTCCATGTATCCCATGGACAGTTATGCTTTTTCAACAATTTCGATATTTCCAACCGATTATGTTTTGTGGCAGTGCTAAATACGTATTTGTTTAAAACACACTTGTGTTCCAGTGCCCACTTCAAAACATCAACATGACCATGAACAACCGCCCTAATACAAATATGTTGTCTGTAACGGTCTTGTAAATATTCTCCGCATTTTTCCCAACTCCATTCCATCAAATTGATATAAGCATGTTTTGCCATGAACAGTATGTCCATTTGTTGAATTCGAGGTAAAATTGCTTGCCATTTTTTGCAAACAAATAATAATATCCCGCGTATTTGGAAAGGTACGAATCCAAAAATAATATTCCATATTTCGTTCGGTACTAGATTGCAATCTAAAAATGCCATTTCATAATGTTTGAGATTATAAAAGTCAACAGGTACAACCTCGTCATCTACCCCGTTGTTCATCTACAGATATACTAAACAATACTAAACAATACCTAAATATAAAGTTTCAAAAAAAACAAATTCACCAAAAATCAAAAATAATAAACGTAAATTTGCCCGTTTGCATAAATAGTGCCTCCGATACACATAACTACCATTCAAACCCTCGTGTAAAATAAACCCTAACAACTCTAAGTTATACCACTTTGGTGCTTTGTATACATATCAAGAACTGAGCGCATTTTGATATTAAAAATGATATATTAAAAGTTGAAAAAAGGCTATGACCAAATGCTTATTATAGACGAACTATTTTGGTCATGAAAATTTTTTTTCATCCTCTCAAAATGACAGTTGCACTGACTCTTTTGGAACCCCTTTAAGGCGGCGTGATCAAAATTCAATTTTGAATTTTTTTCTAAGAAATTTTTTTCAATTTACAATTATGGTCACGCCTCCTTAAAGGGGTTCCAAAAGAGTCAGTGCAACTGTCATTTTGAGAGGATGAAAAAAAATTTTCATGACCAAAATAGTTCGTCTATAATAAGCATTTGGTCATAGCCTTTTTTCAACTTTTAATATATCATTTTTAATATCAAAATGCGCTCAGTTCGTATCGTAGGTGTAAAGCACCAAAGTGGGATGATTCAATTGACTCTTCATATATATAAAAATATTATAATTACGGTACAACACAAACAATTTGTATTGTTGTCATGTAGTGTAAAAGATGCTAGAATGATATTGGTTCTATACGAAAAAATATATTATGTAGTACCACAATTGTAGTCAATTTAGTAATTTATTAAGGCCTTAACCTTGTCTTATGAATACTATAACGTATATGGTTTTTACATGAGAGGTTAAGATCCAAACATGTTTCCATTTGAGGGCATGCCAGTTTTACAAAAGCTATCGGCGTCAAGAAAGTCATCTAAAACAACAACTATTCGTGCTGTAACGGCGCAACGTTTACGTTCTTCAAAAGGTTGATCGTCGACATCAAGTACAGAATTATAATAATTGATTGGGAAAGAAAATTGAAGTAATGTTGTGAATCCGATAGGTGCTTCCAGTATTGTTTCATTATTAAAAAATCCTCCGTTACCAATCAAACATATACGTTCGTCTTCAGTGAGTGTTGCTGTAGATGTGCCATCAAATACATTATACCCAGTAATATCCACGCCGACTAATCTCACTCGACATGGGCCACTTCCATACGGGCAAAAAAAAGATCCTGGAAAATTCCATAATGCTATCATTGCTTGAGTAAATGGAACATCCTCGCCCACAAGCGGATTTTGTTGGACACCAAACGATGCGTCGATATATATCACATTTCCGATTCTTGTATACGTCGCTTGTGCTGCAGAATCATTTAATAATGCTAATCCATTGTATGGGGTTTGTGGAAATCCAGGATTAGAAATCGATTGATTGAATGAAATAGTATTTGGTACATCGAAACTTATCGGTTCAACCAATTCAAACGTTTCCTGTTGAAAAACCAACCCTTGTTGATACGTATCTGTCCCATTGTTAGTACTGGTCCCTACTTGTAAAAGACGAAATATGTTTGTCATTTGGTTCCCGTATCTATCGATAAATGGAGAATCGGTTGTCGTTGGGTTTATACATTGATCAGCGGTAATATTGATACCCGTGGGTCGGTTACTCTCGGGTGTACCATCGTTTTTAAACCATCTATTTTGGGTTCCCGCGACGTAAATCAACAAATCGCCACGTAACCAATCGCTATTTCCGTCGATCAACGTTGTTCCGTTTGTACATACGATATATGCATCCCCTTCAGTACCCATTCCCGATGTAATAACAGGATTGTTAGAATCTGCATCCCAACACCCCAAAAAATTCCAATTATTTGATAATTCATCAAACGAACCGTCGTTTTTTAACCACGCATTTTGAGAAGTTTGATATAAGATCAAATCGCCGCGTTCCCAGTTGTCATTCCCGTCGATAGAAGTGTTACCGCCCACACATACGACATAAGCTTCATTTTCAACGCCTATACCAGATGATATGGTAGGATCATTAATATTTGCGTTCCAACACCCGTTTAAATTCAGACTGTTGAGATTATTGGGAAAGTTTTCACATAATTCGTCTAAACATATTTGATCTTCTTCGTCCAAAGTGATATTGGCCAGGGTTTTTTTAATAGATATGATTTCATCTCCAATGTTTGAAAATTTCTGTTCTAATTTTGAAAAAACAACGTGTAATTTATCGTTTTGGGGATTTTCGCTGGTATAGTTGATCATCATAAGCACAAATGAAACGATGGCTATACCAGAAAAAAGAACAACCAACGCTATGCACACTGCAGATAATTTCAGATTAAAGTTGTTTTTCGCATACATTGAGTTTGATCGCATTGTTCCCAACGCGTCGTCAATACAAACTTTTGGGGAAAAAACTGAAAACTAATTATCAATTGGTTCTATATTAGAATTCAATACTGAATATTACACATATATAAATTTAATTTTAATTTATTGAGTATATTATGGCTATGATGTAAACATTGTTCCACTTGGCGGTGTCCCTGTTTTACAGAAATCATCTGCATCAAGAAAATTGTCCAATTGAATTACCACCTTTGCTGTTACAGCACAATATGATGGTTGGGGGTTTTCTCCGTCAAAATTGACAGGCCCTGCATAATAATTGACTTTCCATTGAAAATTGGGAAACGTAAAAAGAACATTCGGCGCTGGGTCAATTATAGTTTCGTCGTTTTGAAATCCTCCGATACCAAGCATACATATACGTCCATCTTTGGATAATGTCGTACTTGTTCCACCAGGGTGCACTTTGTATCCCCTAACCTGGGCATTGACAGCTTTGACTCGGGTGTTATCAGTATCAAGCCAAAAAACACCAGGTAAATTCCACGTCATTATTAATGCTTGGTCAAAGGGTTGATCTGTAGAACCGAGATTTTGATATACACCAAACGACGCATCGACATAAATCAAGTCGCCAATTCGCGTAATCACCATCGGAGAAGCAGAATTTGGTTGCAGAAACAATCCTGGTCCAAAAGTCGGGAATCCAAAGGAGAATCCAAGACTCCCAGGTATATTAATATTATAAGGCTCTGTTATAGTAACCACATCTTGTTGTAACACCAGCCCTTGTTTGTATAAATCTTGTCCATTTATGGACGCAGACACTTGGACTGTGCGATATAAATTATTAGGTTGATTGCCTCCATATCTATCTGAGATCCACGATTCTGACGATCCGGTCGCATTTGGATTAATGCACTGATCAGCGGTGAAGTTTACACCACCACTGCCTCCGTGCCCCAAAGGAGATCCGTCGTTTTTGATCCATACGTTTTCGGTACCACCAACATATATAATCAAATCGCCACGTTCCCAATCATCCTCACCGTCCACCACTGTGTTTCCAGTATCACAGACAATATATGCATCACCGTCATCTCCAACACCAGAAGTAATAGTTGGTGTGTTAACTGCTGCATTCCAACACCCCAAAAAGTTCCATGTCTCTTCAATATCGTCACATGTCCCGTCATTTTTGATCCATGCATTTTGTGATGATTGATATATCAACAAATCGCCGCGTGACCAGTCGTTGTTTCCGTCGATATTAGTCGTTCCGTTAGTGCATACAACGTATGCATCATTATCCGTACCTATACCAGACAACACAAGTGGTGTATTGGTGGAAGCATCCCAACATCCTAACAAATTCAACGATTTCAAATTGTTCGGGTAACTTTCACACAAGCCTTCCACACAAACAATTTGTTCTTGGTCAATTTCGAGATTTTCTATCGATTCCAAAATAGATTCAATCTGTCTTTCAAATTCTTCGCATTTTGCTTCAAGTTTATCCACAAAACTGTGTATTTTTGAATCTTGATCTCCGTCGTTTGTATAATTAACAATTATCATTACAAACGTAACAATAATTACAGCAGACAGGAAAATAGCCACACCGATGGCCAGCGTTATAACGGTCCCGAATATACTATTTCGAGACGAACGGTTGGGTATCATTTTACTGTTTGTTGTTTTACTGTCGTGTTGGTTGTTTCGTTCTAAACCCTGTAGCAGCCACTACTAATGATAATAGAACAAAGTATATTTATATAAGACAGAATTAATTGCTTGACATTAATTAATAAACCATTCTCTTTTATTGTAACAATAAAAAAATGATACATAATCTAAAAGTTGACAGAATTGTTATTTTTACCATAAATTTCAATAATATATAAGTGGGGATTGGAAATGATGGACCGTCTAAGGTGTAATTATTTTCTCAACGGTAAAGAAGATACGAGAGTCATTCTTTGCGAAGGAAAAATTAAATGGAGATTTTGGATCGATCGAGATCCTCCGTTTGAAGATCAGCCAATCCAAGCATACTCATGCGAACAACATAGTCTGTATATTAAGTTTAACCTACAAAAAGTAGCCATCTCTCCGCAAAGCCATACCGCACACATAACGACACGTATAAATCAAGAAGTTATCATTTAAAATTTTTTTTTCGCATAAAATAAATAAACCTAAAACTTAGATTTAATGTATTTTGTCTATTTTTTTATCAATACAGCTTTTGTTTCCCTAGAATTTTCCGATTCTGTAAAATATTATCCGTTCATTGAAACATCCGATTCGGATAAAGTCGTTGTATCAATTGGCGTAGAACTAAACTTCCATTCGTCGGTATGTATGGATGTAGACAAATGTGTGGAAAAAATGCATTTAGGTAATCCACTATCATCCATTTCATTATCTTCGGTCCAAAAAACCCATGCCTTTTTGGACTTTGTTTTCATCATTTCTACAAATTGTGAGGGATGACGTACGGTAAATCCGTTCCCTTGACTCATATAAGCCCAAAGTTGACCAGAGAACGTTTCAAGTGATGATTGTATGTCACGTAAATCCACAGTTTCCTTTCTTTCAGATACACGGATTTGATGGATGTGTGAACAACCATCAGAAAACAATGTGTTTCTACATATCGAACAATTCGATTCGTCCGAACATGATGAGTGGTCACGTTCATGTTTCCAACGTGAAGAAGCATATCGATAAATTTTCGAACATTGGCTATGTCGACACGGAAATTCCTTGGAACGCATGACTTGTTCATTTCCTACCATTTGATTTTTGAGGGTCAAACAAGTTTGACATTGGTTATTTTTGAATGAACATTCATGAAAATCCCTTTTTTTCATATGTCTTAATACACCAGACCATGTTCGAAATGAAAGTCTTTTTCCGTCGGAATCACATTTAGTGCAAGATTCGTGAGAACAAAAAAACTCATCCGCATTTTTATCTGATTTCCTAGATGCACGTTTTGTCTTTTTTCGCTTTTCAAACGCATGATCTTCGCATTGATGTTTTTTTGTTGTAACGATCGGGATATCTGGCTCTGAAACAGTAGTATCTTGATGATCAATACTGATTTCATCAAAGACAGGACAATCCACGTTTTTTCTTTTTCGGTCTGATTTCATGTCGTACCGGCGAAACAATAAAGTGTTTCAATTACTGAATATTGTAAGTTAGCACCGTCACTAGCCTGATGAAATTCTCCGAAATGATGATAAAATACAAACGGACAGAAATGTATATATTTTGAGTTTTTAGAGAAAGAATTTTCACTCGATCCTTCTGGTTTTATTATAAAAAAGTATTTGGACAAAGTTTGCCCGTTACTGGAACAGTAACAAATGGACATTTCTGTGAGAAACAGAAAACAGGGAATAACTGATAATATTGTACAGTTTTTCCCGACGACACGCGAGATTGCGGAAGAAAAAGAGCAAGTATTACAAAACGTAAACCAGTGGTTTAAGAAAAAAAGAAACCGGAGTCCCCCTCCCCGTCAACACTTAGGCGGAAATTATGATCTACATTCAGACAATTTTAAATATAGATGGAGAACAAGCGGGGTATTGGCCTGCTTCATGTGTTTTTGTATTCTTTTCTTTGTGTTATTTGGAGATTCTGTGGTCAATCAAAAATTCACTCGACGTGATATCGAAAATGCTGTACCGATCAAAGTTGCCGTGATTATTCCTCCGGGTATAGATATAAACAACAAATGGAAGATGTGGTTTGATGGCCAAGCTTTAATGCCTTATGTGTATTTAAATAATGTTGCGTGGATAACCGATGTTTCATATATATTTTGCGAATCGAAACGAAATCCAGTTGATGTTATTATTATAATTGAAAATGATCCCATTGAGAGACTTTATAGACACATGTATCTATCGAAAGCAGATTCGTATACCATAATGAAAGAAATGGACCGAGATTTAGAATGTGTCCAACTTTTGGAAAAAGTCATTCAGCATGTACATACAAATATCACAGACACGCAATTTGAATTTAGTGGATCGATATGTCACGATTATTATTGTTCCGTTTCTTCCAAATTAACAAATAGTCTGGAGAAAAACGCAATTGAAAAAAGACACCATTTCGTATTATGGGGAATGTATAGTTCAATCGCCACAGAATTGAAAAAACATAACATTTCAAAATTTATATTCAGGTTGAATGAACATAATGGTCCATCGGATTTTGTACAAGCATTGATTCCTGTTAACGTTTCATGGAAAAACAAATGGTCGCGTCAAACATGGGAAATGTTTGGATCTGATACAATGGAAAACAAAAAATTATATTTCCGAGATATACAGAGTTTTAAAGAAAAGATACAACAGGAAGTACCATTGACATTATTACGCGGAATTGCTGAATTTTACAACATGCACGAAACTCTTTCTCCTAAGATAAATAATCCCGAGTCTCTGGTATAACAGAGTATTCCCATGGACATTGGATTTTATATAGAAACCCTTTAACCAACAATAGATCAAGATCAAAAACACATTTGGGTTTTTCGGAGAAAGGATAAAGGGGAAAGAGGAAAAAAAGGGAAACTGAAAATAAGAAATCATATTTTTTTCATACGAAATGCAAAGGACTATGAATTTTTTTGGTTCACTGATTATAATGATATTTACGGTTTCAAATAGCTACAGTTCAAGGAACCGGTCACCTATTTTTAAATATGATAATTCGGACTCGTATAAGGGGGCTATTTATTATATTCACATTCATAAAACTGGGGGTACACATTTTTGTAATATTGCTAAAAAAAATGGATATAGAATTATGGGCAATCGTAATTGTGGTCCAACAATCGCAAGTGTGAAGAAACAAAGTTTTGCTTTGCAGAAAGCTTTGGAACTTTATCCTAGATCCCTTTCCGACAACTCTCTATACATCGCCGACGGGGTATTGAATAGCACAAACCCAGAAAAAGAAAATGATTATATTCATTTTTGTAAAAAAAAAGAACGACCCGATTCGTGCAATCCGTGGTCAAACAAAATTCGTTTTGATCAGATGCGTATATGGACTATTGCAAATGGCAAATCTTACAACACATATGAAGTGGAAATACCTATTTGGGATTATTCGATAAACGACCAACAAGATGAAATTTTCAAAAGTTGGCGTCCCGGTATCGTTGCTAACGAACGTTATATATCTGATTGGGCGCGCAAAACACTACTCTCGCGTTCTTTAAAAAATGTATTTAAACATAGACTACATCCGTATGACAAACCATCGAGATTGTCTACAAAGGATTCGCCAAGTGATGGAACAGACAAATATACACAAAAAGAGTATTACTGTTTTGTTACAATGGTGAGAGATCCGGTTAAAAGAGCGTTTTCACATTGGAGGATGGACAGACGCAGTAATTTGAATTTACCACCAACTTTAAATTTCGATTCATATCTTTCTGAGTACGCAAAAGATAATTTGATGACTCGGACGTTATGCGGAAATTCATGTTCAACTACCAATCCTATCACGTCAGGCCAATACGACCTGGCGCTAGAAAACTTAAAATTGTTGGATGGTGTTTTACTATTCGAACAATATGAACTATCTTTGAAAATGATGGACCACATTTGTCCAAATTACGGAAGAAAAGAGTCTTCTTGGTCTGATTATGTGAAGAGAACGCGCAATGTTGACAGCAAAACTGATCCTGCTAAAGATTTAGGCAAGCGTCCAGATCTGTTACAGAAACTTACGGATTCCAATGCATGGGATATCAAACTGTATACCGAGGCAGTTACTATTTTCAAAAATCAGATTTCTTTAGTAATGAAAAAAATCACGGGGTCGTCGGTTAAACTCCAAACCAGATTTATCAATAACTATTCTTGGCTCAAACGGGTTTTAAAAAACATAATTGGTGCACAAGATATCGATTACGTACGCGTGAAATTCCCTTCGTTTTTTATTGACAATATGGGAAATCACAAAGTTATTTTTAATGTTCGTAATGACCGTATTTGCGAAGGTTATATTATAGTAGCCACGATAGATAAGAATACGTTCGATATAACACATTCGGTGCCTAAAAACGAGACTAATTATTCTATTATGACCAAACAACGGAAAATCGATGGAATGGATTCAGGAGAATATTTGTATTATAATGGCGGAATCGGATTATTAGGATTCCCCTTTTATAGAGAAACAACCGCAACCGGTGCCGAGGACGGACGGGCTATCACGTCTCCTGATGGAAAACAGGCGTTTATTGTGTTTAATTGCATGACAGGACCGGACCATCGTGGCATGTTTGTGATTGATTATAACCGAGCCCCAGGACATGCAATTGAATTGACAATCAAAGGAAACATATTACAGCGTACCGAAAAAAATTGGGTGCCATTTTTTTTACCGAACGACGACGCGCTTCATTTTGTATACGCATTGCATCCTACAGTGATATTACGATGTGAACAATTGAAAGAAGCCGTATTAGATAGACACACGACGTGTCAATGTACTATAATTCACAAGGAAGACAGGAAACGTAGAAGATCGTTTTCCGAAATGATTGTGCGGGGTTCATCGCCATTTTTAGAATACAAATGGCCTTTTTATGTTGGATTGGTTCATACGAGAATACGGATTTTGAAACATAGAAAAAAAGGATTTTCGAAACCGTGTTACAGAACGGAACTCTTAGTAATGAGCATGAAAACATTTTCTATCATTCACATAAGTCTTCCGTTGCAATTTGAAGGGAAAGAATATGTCGAAAATTTAGGAAGAACAAATGCTTTGGATACATACAACCAATATGGTACTTCGATAATGAAACATGCGGAAAGATGGTACATAGGGTTTGATATTGATGATACCACTCCCTTGATTTCTGAAATTGTTAATATGGACACGTATATGAATGATATAATTAACGCATCACCTCGAGTGATCCAAAACGTGCATACAGAAGCATCTAATATACCTCGAGTCCGAGCATGTCCAATGGTTCGAATGACCACTACACCTAAATGGGCAAAATATCATAAACGTTGTCGTGAATTTTTAGAATCGGATAAGTTGATTCCGCTTCCTTGGTCAAAGTGATATTTTTTATTGTGACACAACGGGCAAACACAATGAATGGACGGAAATTTTTACGGTCACGATTTATTTCTTAATACATAATGCGATCAATCGCTGACTTGTCCAGTTCCACCGCATGTGCCGCAATGAGTCCACTGTCCTTGGTCTCTGCTCCATATATCCTTTCCACTTCCACCGCAAGACGGACAGGTTTTTTTTGGAGAGGTCAAAGTCGTCGTCGCTGTTGCTGTCTTGGGGGTGCTGTTGTGTTACTGTCAAAGTGATTCTGGTTGCTCCCCATCCTTTTCTTTTTCTTTTCCCGATTCTTCCTTACCTATCATCGCCTCGAGTTTTCGAGGAGCATCGGGCATGGGCGGCAGGGCGCGCCCCATTGTGCGCTCATCCTGCGGAGGCGGTGGCTGAAAAAATAAATGTATAATTTATATGATATTAACTAAAAGCATCATTTTCTGTTAAAAAAAATCAAACACAATCTGAAGTTATTATTTCAAGTACCATTTGATAATTCTAACCGGATATAATATGAAATGAAGTGCTGCTGAAACACACTCAAATCAAGACGTCAATCTCACCAAAGTGAATATTATAGATTTTTCAGCATATTGTGCGTGGCCACACTTAGAACAACCAAACAGATATAATAGTAATAATATTTCAAATGGTGTTTGACCGACAAATCCCGGTCACGAGTATTGTATTTGGACTAATATTAGAAACGGATAAAAAAAATTATGGGATTCGATTTATACTAATACTATTCTTGCATTTATTTTATGGTACAAAATTGAATCAATTTCATGTTTATACGAAATATTAAACGATGTTATGTATTCATATAAACATGAAACTGATTCAATTCAATACAATTTAATATATATATTACCCTATACGAACCTAAAATAAAGTGATTTAAAAAATTATTATGGTTTTATAAATTGAACATTTTCTTGTTAGATTAGAATTGGATAATTAAACGTATTATGGATAGCACCAGCATCGACTCAAAAGGATATAGTACCTTGGCGATCAAGGATCAATTGATGCATATCATTGGGACTCAGGAATATGTCCACGAACGATTAACATCTGAGAATGTGAAGTATTCTATTTTAGCCACGTTAAATCCGCCCGATTCGTCGGCTACACACTGTCTAAGAGTAGGCTTGCCCGAAGGGATCAAGCCCGATGGATTGAAAATGCATATAATGCCGCTTACATTCAATTTGTTTATGGACGGAACTGCTGTCGATAATGATCGGCAATACAAAATCATGACAGGGATTGAAGGGCATCATCATGCTATAGTTTTGTTGTATCTTCAAAAGGGTCCAATTTTGTGCGGTGATTTGAATGGAAAATTAGACGACAATGAATATTTATTGTGTATCAACATTGTCCGTGGGATGATGATGCATTGTTCGTGTATGGGAAAGGGGTGCGAAAAAAAAGCCACTCAAAATATTTTGGTTCCTGCCTTACCACCTCCGTTGCCTAGTGGATTGCCAAATCCTAACGCTTACATTTTATGGATGAGTATGTTCACCGTTTGTGACGATGTCGAATGCTCGAAATATGTAAATAGTAGAATCGCTTTAAAAAATTTATCCCGTATTAAATAAGAACATTTTTTTTAAAAATAACTAAATGTCCTTGCTATGTCTGAATCACTTTCTGCAGAATTGCATACATCAAATTGTAAAACAGCTCCCGTAAAAGCATTCATATTTTGACAAGCAGCTACGAAATCATCTCCTACTTGGAAAACATTGTCTTCTACTGTAATCGCGCATTGAAATCCAGCAGATCCATAATGACAACCGGTGTTCGTATTGGACGAATCAAACGGTTCACTGAGTGTAATTGTTTTTGAAATGATATTATTTCTATAGAGCGCACAAACAATAGGATCGCTAGTATTGGTAACGTAACTACTCAGTCCGTTATTATACACCGTAATTCCAATCTGGTCATTACAAACAAACCCGTCGTCTCGCATAAAAGCTTTTACCGCAGTTTCCAACGTTTGTGTGGGAATATTCGTTACATCTTGGGCGGTGTTCGTCCAAATTGTATTTCCAGTAGTAGCATATTCGGGCAAAAGATGGGGTATACTTAATCCGTTTTGTCCTGGAATATATAACAGGAACGATTGTTTCAAAAACGAATCGGCATAGCCATGTACAAAATAGGTAAATAAAATCAAAAGAAAATAATTGTTTGTCGTTGATCCCATTTGAACACGGAGTTGATACTCAAATAATAACAAATTCACAACATAAATATATTATATAAATACAATTTATTGTAAAGAAACATTAAAAAATATTTTTTGGACATCCGAGCAAGTTGAATTATCACCCACGGCGTTGAAAGCACAAACTCTATAAAAGACGGAACTGTTTACAGTTGTATCTTCCATTCCGAAAACACCAAGATCCTCAGGGACAGTTATGCATTTGCCTGTATTTTTGGTAGTATATTCAACCGAAATAGGATCATACAACTGCCACTCGAAAGTATCGGTATCGTTTAACGTAAAACAACATGCTCCCATTCGAAATAAAAAATTTGATGCATTGATTTGATACACATCTGCCCGTTCGATGGTGGGTGCCGGATCGGATTTGACGTTGTATGATGCAAAAAAAATCGCCAAACAAGTTGTAATAAACAAATCCCTTTTCGGTATTACAATCATTTTTTGGGGAAATTTCGGGGAAAAGAAAAAAAGGGGGAACAAAAAGTTCGGGATGAGGGATTGAAACGGTATCGACGTTGTTTAAAAATGTATGTAAATAACGATATTAATAATGAAGATTATCTCTTTTATCTTTTCTTTATTGGGAAACCATTATGCCGTACATATTGCTTCTGTGATAAAACTTATTGTCTGGGGTGGAGGAATAACAGCAATCACTTCGAATATACAGAAACACTCTCTGTTATTAAAAAAACTTTTCCGTTGTGCTCGTATTGCACACGTCGTGAAATCCGAATTTCCACCACACGAACAAGAGCAATCTAGTGCAACTTGACCGCTCGGACATGTGGCAATATCACTTACAGGTACCGTTCGAGACGGTACCCAATTGCTGCCTGTAACGGGATCAATACCGAGGACGAATGTGGTTAGAATGGTTTCTCGAACATATTGCAGATTCATTCCTAATCGTATTCTATCTTCAAAGGTTGTCACAACCACTCCTCGATTTGCTTGTAATGCCCTCAATCTAAACGGGCTGAGTGTACCAGGGTTCTCTACAACCAACCCATCATTGCTAACTAAAACGCCTGAATTTCCATTCACATTTTGAAGTTCCGCCGCACTACTATTCGCATTGATTGTCAACGAAACACCATCATCAATAAATGTCACGCCCGATCCTTCCACCAGTGTTTTTATATCCAAGTTTGGACCAATACCATTGATAATGAGACTACTCCCTGGACCGGAATCTTGTAATGTTACATTGATCATAGCTGCAGTCGACGTAATGGTTAGTGCACCCCCGTTTTCGGTTATGTTTATATCAGATCCAGCCGCAATTTTATATAGTGAAAAAAAGGGTCCTAATCCATCTGAAATAATCGAAACTTCGTTTGGACCCACCGCAGATGTGTCTGTAATTATATTTTGACCTCCATCAATACGAATCCACGAAACTAATCCGACGTCAAATATTATAATATCGTACAAATTCCATTCAGAATTGCCATTGATATTAGTTGAACCAGGCGTACATACTATAAAGAATTCCCCGTCTAATCCTGTAGACGATGTTATCACCGGGAAATTTGTTGCAGCATTCCAACATCCTCTATAAACTGCCGCTTCTAATAAATCCGGAGGCAAATGGATTTCTGGGACGATTGCATCACCATCTAAAGGAGCATATCCATTTGGTTGGCTTTTTTCAACAAGTAATTGAAATTTGTCTAATTGGTCGATGATAAAGTCCAACTTTTTCGTATTAGAATCAATGTCTCCATCAAGTACATATTGCCTATATGAAATATACCCACACCATGCTAATGATAAAAGTGCGACGATCGCAATCAGTCCTAGCAATACACTACAAATATTCTGGAACGCTGAATTCTGTCTTCTATCGTAACGGGTCGGAGTTGGTATATACATCAATCAGTATAAACTTTTTTTCTATATATACACCGAACGTCGTTGCTTTATCAGAATAAAAGTGATACTTCTTTATAAAACTTGTACGCTATTCATTTAATCATATTCTTTAAAAAAGCCTTCCGTTTAAATTAACTATTTATGTAGTACAGTATGCAAGAGCATCCAATCGGTAATTCTGGGGTGCATTTGCAACCGCTACTATTTCAGC
>Ga0209986_10001160_pt1 | contig 25591 bp, 15 predicted proteins | sample BlataG_FD_183168 | JGI IMG/M metagenome (GOLD analysis project Ga0209986, IMG submission 183168) | Deep subsurface microbial communities from Black Sea to uncover new lineages of life (NeLLi) - Black_00105 metaG (SPAdes) (version 2) | ecosystem: Environmental > Aquatic > Marine > Oceanic >... | reverse complement strand
AAGATGTTAAGTATGATATCTTCGGGCGCAGGACAATGAAATTTACCGGGGCTACATCCTCCTGATTTTAGGGTGTCATATTAAACATGAAAATCTGTGCTCATGGGAAATATGAATGAACATACTACTGAGATGCATCTTTCCTTTCCTCAAAAAGAAATTGAGTCAGCATGGCTCAGCAATCCGGTTGAACAAAACATTAAACCACTTACAATCAATGATAATAGTATAAAAAAGACACTTACTTCCAGGCAAACTGCAATAATACGTGTGAAATTGAGTGAAACAGAAAGTGGTAAATAAACAGTATCCAACTCTATTACTTCAGCCTGGCAAAAAATGAAAAAAATAAACCATCCTGGATTATTTGACGAACATTTTTTAATGGAAAAGCTTACCGGAAATGGAGGGGGGTAAAATGTGGTTTTTAGAAAAACCGAATTAGATTTGTGTCAAACAATGGACCAAAAAAATAGGTTTTTAGAGTTACCCTTAACATATGCTGTAATCAGGATCAAAAATTTAGTAAAGCATAAAAATAAATTAAATGACCAAGATAAGTTATCAATACCCTATCTTCTTCATTGCTTTTACCCAGATCCTTCTGGGAACTACCTCCGGACAAAATTCTCCAACCGAACCGGGGGAAATATTTAACGAAAGGTATCGCCCCCAGTTTCATTATACGGTGGTTAAAGGCTGGATAAACGATCCTATTGGCCTGGTATATTATAATGGCGAGTACCACCTTTTTAACGACCACAATCCCTTCTCTACCAATTTCCCGGGCGGCAAAACGGATGGAGAACAATCGCATTGGTCACATGCAATAAGTACAGACCTGGTCCACTGGGAACATCTTCCGATTGCCGTTTATCCAGACGGTAACGGTGCATGCTGGTCGGGATCTGGTCTGGTAGACTGGAATAACACAAGTGGTTTCCAGCAGGGAGAAGAGCCTCCTCTGGTACTGGTATATACATCTGCCGGTAAAACATTCACACAGAGCCTGGTATATAGTAACGACCACGGCCGGACCTGGGAAAAATTTGACAATAATCCTGTGCTCAAACAAATTACCCCGGAAAACCGCGATCCAAATGTTTTTTGGCACGAACCGACAAAGAAATGGGTGATGGTTCTCTTTGTGGAAGAAGGGATAGCAAGCTTCTTCAATTCTGACGATTTGAAAACATGGTCTCCCACCGGCAATGTGTCCCTCCCCGGGGGATTCCACGAGTGTCCTGACCTGTTCGAACTCCCTGTTGATGGTGATATGGAGAATAAAAAGTGGGTCCTTTATGATGCGAGATTTTTCTACTGGACAGGTAGTTTTGATGGAAAGACCTTCAAACCGGAATCAGGTCCGTTCAAGGGGGATCTCGGGAAAAATTTTTATGCCGCCCAGTCATGGCGGAATACTGACAACAAGCAGATTCAAATAGGGTGGATGAATGGCGGACATTATCCGGGCATGCCCTTTAATCAACAGATGAGTTTTCCTTGCGAACTATCCCTAAGGAATTCAAATAATGAAATCAGACTATACAGGTATCCAGTAAAGGAGATTGAGAAGCTATATGATATGCAATTTGAGATTAACGACAAGATAGTGAAGTCAGGAGAAAATCTACTTTCTCAATTCTCAGGAGAGCTTTTTGACATAGAAATGGAAATTGTGCCTGGTGGTGATACACCTGAATTTGGAATCTCTTTGTATAACGAGTTTATCACGGTGAATCGCAAGACCAATGAGGACAATGGATACATAATTTCCACTCTCGGTAATTCAGCGGATGTCGCTCTGATCAATGGTAAAATAAAACTTCGAATTCTGGTTGACCGGACATCAATCGAAGTGTTTGTCAACGACGGAGAATTATCCATGAACTCCTGTTTCCTGACTGAAGAGAAGGAGACCGTTCCGGTGTTTTTTGCAAGGGGGGAAAATATTCATATTATTTCACTTAAAGTCAATAAAATGAAATCGATATGGGGAGCTGAAAGTGCAACAGGTAAGTAATAGTATAGTGATGCCGGTATCATAAACCCGGAGCTGTGCTCGGGGCTAATGATTTACGCACCTTTGGTGCTTTAAAATTTTAAATTATAGATGAGTCCAGTCTAAAAAGTGGTCAGACGACTTTATCAAATAAAATATAAAAATTAAACATCATATAATCAATTCATTAAAAAAGTCGTCAGACCGCTATATCTGGTAATCAAACCTTTTTATACCGGACTCAATAATACTTTCTCTAAAAGATTGAAACATTATGATCAGTTTAAATCTCAGAATCACAAACTTTAACGACCCGGGCTGGACCGACCGCTTCCTGAGTTATGTTACCGAAAACAGGCAAATGCCGGGACCTGACGCCCTGTCAATACATCACTATATGGGTGGTATAAAATCCGATTACAGGAAATCGGGTAAAGCAACCGGGTACTCCGATGAAGCATATTATTATACTCTTGAAACGGTTTCCAGTTTACAAAAAGATATTGACCTGCATAAACGATCAATAAGAAGTCATGTTCCTCCTGCACATGTTAATAAAACAAAGATATGTTTCGACGAGTGGGGACTATGGCATCCTGAAGCAACAAGCGAAAACAGGTTGCATCAACCCCAAACAATGAGAGATGCTGTATTTGCAGCCCTCGCACTTCACACCTTTTACCGCAATGCCGATATTGTGGAATTTGCAATGGAAACACAGGTAACCAATGTCTTGCAAAGTTTATTTGAGACAGAAAACGAAAAATTCTATAAAACACCGATATTTTACGTATTTAAACTCTTTAAGGAGCACGAGGATAATGTTTTGCTGGATATAAGTGGTTTTGAAAATAATAGTTGCCTGGATATCGTGGCATCACAAAGCAAAGACGACGGCAAAATTGTACTAAGCCTTGTTAACAAGCACCTGTACAATGATATTTCTGTCAGTTTGCCCGTGTTTCTGCTTTCAGACTTCAAATTATTAAATGCCTCAACAATTGCTCCTCAAAATGTCCGAAGTACAAATACCTTTGAAAAGCCCTATAGTATTAAGGACATCCCTCTTACTTTGAGAAAAAACTCAGTGCTTCTTCCAAAGCACAGTGTTTCACGAATAGTATTTCAGAAGGAATAGGCACTTAATTCGCAGAACTAACCAACATGTTGTTCGAATTGAATGTTGTCTATATCCCGCATAGCGGCTTTTTTTCAGGCTTGTCCTGAAAAAACGTAGAATCTTTATTACAACTAATACAACTTTATAACTTATAAAACTCCATAACAAATATGCTAAAACATTCTCTATTCACGCTTGCCATCGCGCTGATAACCTCAATGGTATCCGCAGCTTCCCCCTTTTACCACAATCAGGACAGTGTATATATCAGAGCAAAAGATTCTGAAAGATCGGTACTTATTGGTAACAATCAGGTATCACTAAAGATGTGTTTGTCCAGCGGACGGTTCAATATATTTAATAATAATGGAGATACTGTTGCGACAGACGCATATTACCAGGCGGGCGGATTGCTGTCAAAGCATAAATGTTCAGGACGCGAGTACACTGAAAGTGATATCTCAGACAAGCTTGGCAAAGGGAAGGCACTTACGGTGAAGATGATTATTGAGGATTATGCTGATATAATATGGCAGGTTATTCTGTATGAAAAGAAAGATTTTTTTGTTTTCAGGATGGGTATAGATAACGATTGTAATAATTCCTTCAGATTATCAAGATTTGCTCCGTTTATTTGCAGGGATGTCTTTCCCTTAGAAGATAAAAGAGTAGCTTATAAAATATTAACCGGTGAGGGAGGTGGTGACCGGACAAGAGTAACAGAAAGTAACAGGATCACCTCTTTTAATAATCTTATGGTCCGTTTCGGAAAGGCTGACAGTATATCTGTTGTTGTTGCAGGCGGGCTCACATATAATGAGTTTGAGAAGTTCGTAATGGCTCAACTAAACAGCAATAAAAACCTTTTATATATAAAACTCCTGGCCGAAGACCATATTGGGAAGCTTATTGATCCCGGCAAAACATATCTTCCGGATGAAAGGTTTTACCTCTGCTTTAACGATGACAATCCATTTGAGGCACTGGAGAAATATGGTCAGACTTTAAAAACAGCACAGGGTATAAAACTGAATTATTATGATTTCCCTACCGAATGCTTATGGTATGCAACTGTCTATAACCCACAGGAAGGACGTGATAATTTTAACAATACCAAGGGTGCGGTCGAAGAGATGGAGATTGTGGCAAGGACAGATTTTCTTAAATACTCTCCGGTAGCTATTCGACTTGTTCCAGATGCATATGGCGATAATAATCAGCAGGGATGGTGGGACGATGAACACTGGGCTAAATATTATGACAAGGCTTCCTCGAACGTTCCCAATTACACAGAACCATATCTTACCTCAAGAAGCTGGGGTGAAAAAATCAGGGAAATGGGAGGATTGCCTTTTACATATTTTCAATCAGGTCGCCGATCGGAAGATTTTGTTAAGGAGCATCCTGAATTTATGCTTTTCAACGATCCGTATCATGAGATTAATATGACCGACAGGTTTCTGAAACACCTTGCCAGAAGACTTGAATATTATGAGATATACCGAGGTCATTGGTGGGCAAACAGGGCGGGACATGATATGATGTTATCCGGTTACGACTTTACCGACCCGGGTTTTATCAGTCATATGAAAAAAGTCTATGATAATCTCCGTGAAGCTGGCATAAAAGGAATAATGTATGATTATCCTGAAGGCACTGCCTGGTCGTTCGAAGGTGGTTTCGAAAACAAATATGCTACCACTGCATGGGCCTACAGGAATATGTTTAAACTGGCATACGAAGGACTGGGAAGTGATTGCTACCTTAATGAACGAAACCTTTTAAGAGGATCTGATATAACGCTTGGTTTAGTCGCATCCCAAAGGGTATGGGGTGACACCGATCAAATAACACCGGAGATGGTTACACGTTGCGGTTTACGCTGGTATAAAAACAGAACCGTTGTTAATTATGATATGGACTCCAAAGACCCAACTATTGCCAAACCTGCTGAAAATAATGATGGTAGTCGCTCTATGTTCACCATGGCGTATGTTACAAGCGGTCGTTTTTTACTGGGCTGCAGCTTCGCACAGTTAACAGATCAACAGCTATATGATCTTAGTCGTATATACCCCTTTAATAATAAGGGAAGAAGTGCCAGACCGCTCGATGCCTTCAATGATAGCGTGACTATTCCCAGGATATATGATTTCGTGGTTAATAATAACTGGCATCAACTATGTTTTTATAATTATATTCTTGACAGCAAGCAGCCTGAACGGAATATAATCAGTGTCGATTTTAGTAAATCACTTAAAGAGGGAGGAATGCAACTGGACGAAGAAAAATATTATTATATATATGATTTCTGGAATGATCATTTCGTGGGCAAATTCAGGGGAGATATGATATTCTCGCAGGAATTAAGACCGGGGGAGGCCAGAATGATGTCGGTTCATGCCAGGGAGGAGATACCACAGATCATCTCAACAAACAGGCATATTATGCAGGGATTCCTGGATATAAGTGATCAAAGATGGCTGGAATCAAAAAATACTCTGAAAGCCACATCTGAGGTTATTGGAAATGAGGTATATAGAATTGTGGTGGCAACAAATAATCATAAGCTTAAAAAGTGTAAAGCTAAAGATGGTAAATGTTCCTGGAAAACACTTGATATGGATAATGGTATAATAGAAATTAAAATAATACCTGACCATACAGGGCTCATGGAATGGGAATTACTTTTTAGCTCAGATACGACGACACCTGTTTGATGGTAATTATGGTATCCAGGGTAATTAACTGGTTAATCAAATAGTAAAACTTTTTGCTTGTAATTTTTTCTCAATACTTCATCAGGTACTGACGGTATATAATCTCCGGTTTTTTCTGTACCGGACTTCCCCAGGTATTCTACATAAACACAATCTGTTCTAAGTGTTTTACCATCATCTTTCAGGTTAAGGGATGTCTCAAGACAGGTGGTTCCTGCTTTAAGGTTAACAACAAATTTAGCAGAGGTCATATCTTTTGTGATCTCCTGTGTCAGATCGATATTACCAACTTTAAGGCTTGCGCTGATAATGGCTATCTCCTTATCCCCTACCCCGTTTTCAACGATTCTCTTTCCCGACTCCTCAGGCCATCTATTCAATCTAACCTCATATTTCCCATTACGAGCTACATTAAGTACCCATATCTTCTTACCATTTCGCGAATGAGCATCATGTGAGTATAGTGTTACCGGATTCTCGTACTCTGTCCCAATATATATTTCGGCATATTTGTCAAAATCAGTGGATGTCTCCTCCCACCATTTCTCATACCTGCTGTAAAGATCTTTAACAATATCAGGGTGCTGTCCGGCAATGTTTTCTCTTTGCCAAGGGTCAGCTATTATATCATATAGCTCATCATTATCACGTTTAACCAGGCGCCATTTTTCGGTCATCACCTGGTACTCTTTGTCTTTAACAGGATACTCAACCCTCTGGTTATGAACAAAAAGCGTTCTGTCGGTCCAGCTATCAATCTCTCCATTTAAAAGAGGTGCCAGGCTTTGCCCGTCATACTCAAGGCTGTCAGGTGTCTTTAACTTACACAGATCAATAAGTGTAGGCATAAGATCAATATGTGCCGATAAAGCCTCAATATCTTTACCACCACCTATACCTCCCTTGGGCCAGCGAATAAAAAAGGGCACCCGATGGGCATTCTCATACCCCCATATCTTTCCACCCCTCATTCCTGCACTGTAACCTTCTGTAACAAAACCCGTTTCAAAATCAATAACTATCCCACCAAACCACGGGCATGGACCATTATCAGTCATAAACACCAGTATGGTATTTTTTTCAATGCCCATTTCCTTTACCTCCTGAAGAAGCATGGCGAGATCCTCATCTATTTTACTTACCATTCCATAATAGTGTGCCAGTCGGTCAGACACCTGGTCTTTATATGGTTCAACATACTTTTCATCGACTCTCAGGGGAGCATGGGGTACATTTGTTGATACATAACAGAAAAATGGTTTATCCCTGTTTTTCCTGATATATTTAACAGCCTCGGTAAACCAAACAGTATTGCAATAACCTTCATATTTCTCAAATCTGCCATTATGTACAAAAGTGTCATCGTAATAATCATTACCCCAGTAGCCAGGGTTTGATCCTACTCCCCCTCCCCCATGAACAAGTACTTCCTTGAACCCACGGTCCTGAGGCCTGAAGGGGTAATTCTCTCCAAGATGCCATTTGCCGAATATCCCTGTTTCATAGCCATTGGCACCAAATAAATCGGCGATAGTTGTCATACCCTCCTTTAGCAATGACCTCCCTCCTATTGTATGCCATACACCGGCACGCGAGGAATAACAACCTGTCATTAATGCTGATCTGGTAGGGGAACAACAGGGGTCAACATGAAAATCCGTAAAGTGTACACTCTCTTCAAAAAGTTTATCCAGTGTAGGCGTATTTACATAAGGACTTCCATGACAACCAAGATCGCCATACCCCTGATCGTCAGTCATTATTAAAATCACATTAGGAGGCTGTTTTGTACAGGAAGCCAATAAAAGTAGAATCATCGATATCACTAATATTGATATCCATTTTCCTGATATTTCGGATATTAAGACAATTGTTTTCTTCATGATGAGATTTATTTTTTAATGATAATATCTTTTAATTTCAACAAAAAACTATTTCTGACCTGTAACAATGGGTACAAAGCCAATCTCATAAGCTTTTGATATCTTGCTCCATGTTTCCGCTATATAATAGGCAACCGGCCCCTTAAAATTCAAAGCATTCAAAAAAAGTGTCCAGCTCTGATCTCCAGTAGGAGGAGGTCCGCTACTGGCATCCATAAGAGGTAAAGCCATCCAGGCATAACCAAGGAACTGACCATCCGGGTTGCCCTCAAAAGTGAGTCCATCAGGGGGCACAATAATACGATTACTAAGTTGTGCTATTCCCATTTTATCATCGTCCAGGGGTTTACTGCTACGAAAAAAAGACCAGCCAGGAGAGCCTATCTCAAAATCGTAGCAACTGGAAGTAGCATTCATGCTGAATTTAGGAGGTCCATACCTAAACCTGTTTCCTGCCCAATAACCCAGGCCACCCTCTACGGTCTGAAAAACGCTTCCCCAGGTAGGCCCTCTCTCCGACCAGTTATCTCTTGCGTAGGTTCCATTAGGGCAGAGAGAAAAATCAACATCTGAATTTTCAGGTATGATCCATGTACTGGGCAATCCTATCTGGAAATTTGCCAGAGGCTTTTCTACAAGTGGCCAGACAGCCGAATAAAAACTTATCCCGGCACCATAACCGGCAGGCGGTTTAGATGAATTATAACTTATATATCCATGCAAACCCTTTGATCCTTCAACTATTGTATAAGCCCCTGAGCCTGCATAATCATCCGTTTTGTGATCTTTAACTCTATTACATGAACATAGAAGGATAAAAATTGCCGGTATTATTAAGAACGATAATTTTCGCATAATATGTTTTATGTTTTATAGTTACTACTAACTCTCCTCATAACACAATCATAAAATCAGGTTTTAAAAATCTACCGGATATTTATGTTGAGTGTAACCTTTTCACCCTTTCGAAGTGATATTGCCCTGCTGCTATCCTCCCCTGTCTCCTCTACCTGACTGTTTCCATTTTTTACAGATATATTCACTATTTCAGATGGCATCTCCAGTCTTATCTTTTGATCCTTCTTTGATACCAGGCTCACCATAACATTTTTATTATCCCATGAAAGGCTTTTTACTTCAACCTGACCACGACACAACACTCCTTCAACAGAGCCTTTTGCCCATTTTGACGGAAGAGCAGGTAACAGCTTAATTTTCCCGGGGTCAGAAGCAACAAGCATTTTTATCAATACCGCCGGCATACCACCACTTATATCCATATTAAACAGTGTACGGTGATTATGCATTGAGGCCAGATTGTTTAACCAGAAGCGGTTTACCAGATGCTGAATACATTCATAGGCAATATCCCCATCGCCCAGACTGGTAGCTGCCTGCCCCAGTTGCACCAGTCCAAACGACATAAACCCTGACCTGCTACCTCTCCAGTGCTTTTCAAGTTTATACTCAATACTTTTCTTAAATGCCTCCTGAAGCTCAGGGCTGTCTGCGATCTCCTGTGACATCCCATCATAAAGAGGATAGAGTTGTGATGAGTGCCGATGTGCATCATTATTGTCAAGCTTAGGTGTCAGCCACTCTTTAATAATCCCGTCTTCGCTGATCATATATGGAGGCATCTTTTCAAGCATCGACTCCCAGAGGGCTATCTTGTCCTGGTTAACACCAAGTTCTCTGGAAGCAGAAATTGTATTTGTCAGTAATTCTTTGGCTGCCGCCACATCCATTGTAGCATTAAATGTGCCCTGTGAATTCGTATTACCAGGCGTGTTTTCGGGCGATTGCGTCGGCGAGAAAATATACATCCCATCAGAACCTTCGTACAAATAATCTTCGAAAAACAGGGCGACTTTTTCCATAAACGGAAGCGCATGATCAGCTAAAAATTCCTTATCGCCGGTATAGAGATAATAATCATAGAAGAAGTGAGCTGCCCATGCTGATCCTGCTACCCAGAATCCGCCGGCAAAAGAACCTGCCAAAGCATTATTATAAGCATTGGTTGTTGAACGGGAGGGCAATACAATACCCCTGGCACCGAATATATGCTTTGCATTAATCTCCATATATGGCACGACAGATTCCATGTATGAAGTATAAGCCAACATCAATTCCGGCATATTGCCCATTAGCAGACTTGCAATAGCTGAAGGAACATTCCCGTTATGTGTAAAATCACTGGCCCAGCCAGGGACATATGTACCTCCCCACACACCCTGCAAAGTAGGTGGCAACTCACCAATACAGGAGATAATATTATATCTGCCTGCATCAAACTCTTTTTCCAGAAGAGCCATATTCATGTTCTCATTTGTCGACTTCTCGATCAACACTTCAGTTGTAAGGTTATGGTCTTTGCCACCGCCCAGGTCGAGTTTCATCCTGTTAAACATTTCTCCATGGATCCTGACATGACGCTGAAGTAACCCCTGATAATCAGTCGACAATCCTGACATAAACTCCTTCATCTGATCCGCTTTGCTATTATCAGGATCATAGATCATCTCGATATCAATAAATACCAGCACCTTATCAGCACCTTTTATCTCAATTGACTCCCTGCCTTCAGTCAATTTCCCATTATTTAAAACTACTTTGGCTACCCCTTCCAGGGCATGAATACTTCCGGGATATGCTTTGGTAAAGCTATTCCTGTATGTAATAGATTTGTTATTGACACTCTTTTTTACATCGGAGATATGACTTTCATATACCTGGTATGATCTGCCAATAGTACGAGAATCGAGTTTATCACCCGGTTTCCTGGGGTTAATACTAAGTTTACAATCCACGGCACCACTCGGACCGGTTATAAGTAAAACTGCAAGACCATCTGCTCTGGACACAAACATTTTTCGTTCAAAAACACCCCTGTCATCAGCCCAGTGAACCGTAGCTTCACCGGTCTGAAAATCCACAGATCTCATATAATCCTTTACTTCACCTTCAGCCTCCATCTGCAGATTCATATCAAATGCGGGAACAAACGGATCAGGATACATAAAACTTTCCTGACCTGACAGGTCAAATGCCAGTTGTGTAGCCTGTTTATATAACCCTCTGTCTATCAGATTCCTTATCTCAAACAGACGATTAGCATTATCAGGAGGCATTGTCGGGGCTCCTTTTGGAAGAAATAACCTTTCATGACTGAAAATTATCGTCTCATCCAAAGGACGACTAAGGATATTAACACCAATAGTACCATTACCACTGATCAGTCCCTCTTCCCATGTAGTAGCCTGTTCAGAGCTAATAAAACCTCGCTCGGGGACCTTCAGCTTTTTTGGCCCTGGGAGAGGACCGGATGCAATTATAACCGAAGGAATTACAATAGTCACCATTAAAAAGATAAGTCGTCTCATAATCATTGTTTTTATTTCCTATTTTATATTAATTTTATTATGCAATTATTACTTGCAAAATAATCAATTAATTTCATATTTTTTAAAGATCCTATTATAATTATTCACAAATCAAAAAATAATCATTATGGAAATATTACTAAAAGATAAGTTTTGTGGGATTCAGCATATCGGGATACCTGTTTCAGATGTAAAGGCATCAGAATCATTCTATAATAAGTTGGGATTTGACACAATGATGAGGTCTCAGTTTCTACATAAAGGTAATACTGGAGAGGTTATTATGGTACAAAGAGATTCTGTAATACTGGAACTCTATCAAATGCCTGAGCCTGATCTGTCTGAAATCAAAGAAAAGTCCGATGGTCATATCGACCACATTGCCTTTGATATAAAAGATATAGACAAGGTGTATATTGAATTGAAAGATGCCGGTTTTAATATAATAGAAGATGAGCCCATATTCCTCAATTTCTGGGATAAAGGATGTAAGTATATTAATGTATTGGGCCCTGATAACGAACGGCTGGAGTTTAATGAAAGGCTGTAGTTGCTTTACCTTATGATAATTAGATTAACTGTAAGAGACCAGAACATGGAAATCCAAATCAGATAGCAGGTTTTAATCTGCCCTGATATAAATTTTCCGGCAGTTAAATAGATATTTATATTGATAATATTTTTAATTTTATAATGTAAATAAGTTTTGTCAAATAAGTTATCAATCTTTTAACTGAAATAATATTATGAAAAATCGCAGCTTAATCACTCTTTTCCTATTTGTTACGCAATTAATAAATGCACAGCTTATTGATGTGTACCAGAGACCCGTCCAGCATGAACCATGCCGGGATTTTGATGCAATTCATTACCGTATAGAACTGGATGTCGATCTGGAGAACAAAATGTTAACCGGACTTAATACCATTACTTTATCACCTCTTAATGATGATCTTGAGACTATTACCCTTGATGCCGTTTCTCTGGTAGTCACCGATGTTCTCGACATTAAAGGGACACCATTGACCTTTAATCAGTCTGACGACAAGTTGAAAATAGCCCTTTCGCGATCCTTCTGTCATAAAGATACTATTAAACTGACAGTCAAATACTACCTTACCGAACAGGTTAAGGGCTTGCGGTTTCTTGATAAAACAACCAAAAGTCCGGAACAGGTATCATCAGATTGCTTCCCTAATAAAGCCCGTCAATGGATCCCATGTTACGATTACCCTCATGACAAAGTCACTCATGAAATGATTATCACCGTGGATAAAAAATACAAAGTATTGTCAAATGGGAGTTTATTAAGTGTTAATGAAAATAAGGAATCAGATAAACATACCTACCATTGGAGTCAGGATAAGCCCCACTCAACCTATTTGTTTAATCTAAGTATCGCCGATTATGCAGTTATCCAGGATTCATTAGGATCATTGCCAATAAACTATTGGGTCTATCATTCAAATGTTGAGGATGCTAAAAGATCATTTGCAAAGACACCATATATAATTAACTTTTATAACCATCTATTTAATTATAAGTATCCATGGGCAAAATATGACCAGGTAATATCTGCCTACATGGGCGGTGGAGCTGAAGCCACATCTGCTACAATACTGGGTGAGCGTGCCGTCACCGACTGGAAGGCTGAAATTGATTTCTCCTTTGAAGGTGTAATTGCACATGAAATTGCTCACCAGTGGTGGGGAGATCTAATTACACTAAGAAGTTGGGAACATACCTGGATGAACGAAAGCTTTGGAACCTATTCCGATCATCTCTATAAGATATATGATAAGGGAGCTGATGAAGGTGCATATGATTTACTGAGAAAAAAGGATGGTTACCTGCGTGAGGCCCATAACAGATATATGAGACCCATAGTCTTTAACAGGTATGAAAGCCCGGGTCAGAACTTTGATAGTCACACCTACCCCAAAGGAGCATGTGTCCTTCATATGTTAAGGTTTATTTTAGGCGATGACACTTTCTTCCGTACCCTAAGTGCATTCCTGCATCGTCATGAATTTGAACCCGTTACCACACAGGACTTTATGAAGTGTGTGAAAGATGTAAGCGGGAAAAATATGGGCTGGTTCTTCGACCAGTTTCTCTTCAAACCGGGACATGCTGTTTTCGAAGTGAGTAAAGAATGGAACGAGTCAACGAATATTCTCACTCTTAAGATAGTTCAGACACAGGATAAATGGGATAAGGTGCCTATATATACTATACCGGTAAATATCGGCCTGTATACTGCTAAAGAGAAGATGGTTAAAAAGGTTTGGCTGAAAGAGAAAACAGAGATATTTGAATTTAAACTCGATTCCAAACCACTTCTGGTAAGATTTGACAAAGGAAACTATCTTCTTAAGGAATGGTCATTCAAAAAATCTGAAGAAGAGTTAATATACCAGGCAAAAAATGATGATATGATCGGCAGGCTGTGGGCTGTTAACGAACTTATAAATTATAGCGGGTCTCAAAAAACTATAGACACATGGGATAAAATAGCAACAGGTGATAGTTTCTGGGCTGTAAGGGAAGCAGCGCTTAAGAATATTGCAGAGTATCATAATAAGGACTTTAAAGATCTTTTCTATACTGCCACCAGTGATGCTAATTCAAAGGTAAGAGTAGCAGCAGTCAGTGCCCTGGGTGATACCCGGGATCAAACTATGATAGATCATTTCAGGAAGATATTTGAGACAGACGACAGTTACCTTGTTATGGCTGAAGCACTTAAATCAATTGGCAAGTGTGGTAACAGGTCTCAATTAAATTACCTTAAAGAGGCCGGAAAAGTAAAATCGCATCGCGACATCGTCAGCAGAGCAGCCAGTCAGGCCATGGATATGATAAACAAAAAATGACACGCAGGAAATTTAACCATACAACTATAAAATATGAAAACACGATTAATCACTTCCGCTATTTTGATTCTTTTCTGTTTATCCCTCTTCTCGCAAAAAGGAGTACTAAAAAAAACGTTTACAGCAGATAAACAGTATCTTTTATATCCTGTAAATAGTAATACTAAAAGACAGAGGCTGGAGTTCAGAACAAAAAAACTGGACACCTATTTAGATATCAGGATAGCTTCTCATAAAGACAGTATCGATTATTGGGCATTTATGGATATCAGCCATTTTGCAGGCCAGAAAATGACAATATCTGCCCAGGAAAATAATTATCTTAAAAGAGCGTTTGAACTAATCATCCTGGATGATAAAATAATAACTGACACACCAATCTATAGTGAAGAATTGCGTCAGCAGATTCATTTCTCAAGCCGGAGAGGCTGGAATAACGATCCCAACGGACTGGTATATTATGATGGTGAATATCACCTCTTTTACCAGCATAACCCTTACGGATGGAACTGGGGTAATATGCACTGGGGCCATGCAATAAGTCCCGATCTTATCCACTGGAAAGAGTTACCTGATGCACTCTACCCCGATGAATTGGGCACAATGTTCTCAGGATCTGCTGTTATTGATAAAAACAACACTTCCGGCTGGGGTAAAAATGCCCTGGTAGCTGCCTATACAGCAAATAAAGCCGGAGGAGGACAATCACAAAACATTGCCTATAGTACCGACCGTGGACGTAATTTTACTAAATACAAAAATAATCCTGTACTACCTGCTGTGGAGAGGTTCGGCAGTAGAGATGAAAGAGATCCTAAAGTATTCTGGTATGCTCCGAACAATAACTGGGTTATGGTGCTTTTTGAGTCAAACGGCAATTCAATTTTTACTTCCAAAAACCTAAAAGAATGGAACTATGAAAGTCATGTTGAAGGATTCTGGGAATGTCCTGAACTTTTTGAACTGGCAGTTGATGGTGATACCAATAACAAAAAATGGGTGATGTACGGTGCTTCAGGAAGATATAAACTAGGAAGCTTCGATGGCAGAAAGTTTACTCCTGAAACAACCAAACCAAGCTATATGGGTGGGGGAATGTATGCCGCCCAGACATATAATAATACTCCTGACGGAAGACGGATACAGATTGGCTGGGGAACTATCCCTTCAAAAGGGATGCCCTTTAACCAGATGATGACCTTCCCTGCTGAGATGAAGCTAAAAACCGGGGAAGATGGATTAAGATTATATATTACCCCTATTGAAGAAATATCCAGGCTATACACGAAATCATATAATTATAATAACCTGACTATTGGTCAAAAAAATATTAATGAACTAATACAGGCACCCCAGAGCAGGCTTCTTCATATAAAAGCCCGGGTAACACCTGTAGGAACTGATCCATTTTCAATAATAATTAATGGGCATAAACTGACTTATAATCCAGAATCAGACAACCAGAACGAAACGTATTTCCCTCATCTCAATTCAAATCTAAAGCTTGAGTTTATTGTTGATATCAATTCCATTGAGGTATTTATAAATGATGGTCAACTCATTAAGGTAATTCCACATAATTCTGCTGCAAATAAGCCTGAAGTATCATTTGAGGGGGAGGGACAGACTATAATCGAGAGTCTTGAAATACATGAGTTAAGCTCAATCTGGGAGGCTGAAAAAGAGTAAAATGAAAATAAAAGGGGCACTGGTAAGAAGCGCATTAATTGCAGCCCTGGGTGGTTTACTTTTTGGTTTTGATACCGCTGTAATATCGGGAGCCGAAGGGGCATTAAAGATATTTTTTAACGATACTTATCAATCAATGACAGGGTTTTTCGGAAGCACCGGTTTCTGGCATGGATTTACGGTTGCATCTGCTTTAATTGGTACAATTATCGGTTCCTTAAGTTTTGGAAAACCAGCTGATAAATACGGACGACGTAAAATTTTGTTTGTCCTTGGAGCACTGTATTTTGTATCAGCTATTGGCAGTGCCCTGGCATGGAACTGGAGTTCATTTATAATATCCAGATTTATTGGCGGGCTCGCGGTTGGAGGTTCATCAGTTGTTGCCCCGATGTACAACGCTGAAATATCGCCAGCCAGGTTCCGTGGACGTATGGTAGCCCTTACACAATTCAATATTGTGTTTGGTATCTTGATGGCTTTCTTTTCAAATTACATCATCAGTTCGCTGAACCTGGGCGATCATAGCTGGCGGTGGATGTTCGGTGTAGAAGCATTCCCTGCTCTGGTATTCTTCCTTCTGCTATTCCTGAATCCGAGAAGCCCGCGTTGGTTAATCAGCAGGAATCTTGTAGATGAGGCAAGACGAGTTCTTGAGAAACTGGGAACAGATAAAGGGAACATTGACGAGGAGGTAACAGATATAAAGATCTCTCTTAGCGCTGAATTGAACAAAGCGAAAGAACCACTTTTCCAGGTCAAATATTTTAAGCCAATTATGCTGGCTGTAACTATTGCCATGTTTAATCAGTTGTCAGGAATAAATGCGCTGATGTATTATGCCCCAAGAATATTTCAGATGGCTGGCTTTGCAGAGAGCTCCGCTATGCTTAGTTCTGTGGGTGTAGGGTTTGTAAACCTTGTATTCACCATGTCGGCCATGCTTATTATTGACCAATTTGGCAGGAAAAAACTTATGCTGGTCGGTTCTGTCGGCTACATAATCAGTCTGGGGGCTACTGCCTGGGCCTTTTATCAGAATGGAACAGATTTCAGCAACAAAGGAAGTATAGTTGTACTGGTAAGTCTTTTAGTGTTTATTGCTTCTCATGCTTTCGGACAGGGAGCTGTTATATGGGTCTTTATCAGTGAGATCTTCCCTAATAAGGTCAGAGCACGGGGACAGGCACTTGGTAGTTTCACCCACTGGTTTATGGCTGCCGCCATCTCATGGACATTTCCCATTTTTGCCGAGGCCTCAGGTGGTCATATATTCACCATTTACGCAGTCTGTATGATAGGTCAGTTAATTTGGGTCCTGTTTAAAATGCCTGAAACAAAAGGGATATCACTGGAGGATATGCAGAAGAGACTGGAAATCAATAATAATCATATAGTATAAAAGTTGTCATTTTTGAAGAAACTTAAGAAACTATAATTAAAATACGATGAATAGATTTGCTTCAATTATTAGACGTGCTCTCTTTGCTTTTTCAGTTTTCTTTTTTTTAGCTATTCTTTTTATTCAATGTGACTCACAAAAAAAGGGAATGGAAAAGAGACCCAATATCATAGTTATCCTGTCTGATGATATGGGTTATTCTGATATTGGATGCTATGGTGGAGAAATACTGACACCCAGCCTTGATAAGCTGGCTGCAAACGGACTGAGATTTACGCAATTTTATAATACTGCCAGGTGTTGTCCTACCAGAGCAAGTTTATTATCCGGTTTATATCAGCACCAGGCAGGTGTGGGGCAGATGATGTCTGACAGGGGACTAAGGGGTTACGAGGGTAACCTGAGCAAAGAATGTATTACAATTGCTGAAGCTATGAAAACTGCCGGTTACAGCACATATATGTCTGGCAAATGGCATGTAACTCCTTACAAACCCAAAAATTATTCAAAAGACAACTGGCCGCTGCAACGTGGTTTTGACCGCTTTTACGGTACTATACATGGTGCAGGAAGTTTTTATGATCCTAGCAGTTTAACAAGAGATAATGAGTTCATATCCCCATATAATGATCCGGAATACAAACCGGAAACCTATTATTATACCGATGCCATCTCAGACCATGCCACACGGTTTATCAGAGAGCATAAAGAAAATAATCCTTTCTTTTTGTATGTTGCATATACTGCTGCCCATTGGCCAATGCACGCCCTTGAAAAGGATATTGACAAATACAGGGGTAAGTACGATGAAGGTTATTCTGCAATAAGGAAAAAGCGTGTCGAAAAAATGAAAAAACTTGGCATTCTTCCCTCCTATTGGCAGGTCAGTCCAAAAGATGGCAAGCCATGGTCGGAAATCAAAAATAAAGAGTGGGAAGCACGTTGTATGGAAGTATATGCTGCCATGATTGACAATATGGACCAGGGCATTGGACGCATTGTTGCTGAGCTTAAGCGTAAAGACGAACTTGACAATACTCTTATCCTTTTTATGCAGGACAATGGCGGTTGCCATGAAAGCCGTGGCCGCAAGTCCCGCAAACCCATTGAAGCAACAATAAAAGCTGAAGATTTACAAACAAAGATGATACCTGATGTGACACGAGACAATAAACCGGTACTTATGGGACAGGATGTTATGCCAGGGGGTCCGGATTCCTTTATCGCCTATGGGCGTGAATGGGCTAATGTCTCAAATACACCATTCAGGCTGTATAAAACCTATGTGCATGAAGGAGGAACATCCACTCCGCTTATCGTGCATTGGCCAAAAGGTATTAAAGCCAAAAATGAATGGAGAGAAACTCCAGGGCATCTTATTGATATTATGGCAACATGCGTTGATGTTGGAAAGGTATCCTACCCTACTGAATACAATGGCAATCAGATAATTCCCATGGAAGGTAAAAGTCTCATACCAGTCTTTGACAACGATGAATCAGACGAACGAATGATTTTCTTCGAACATTTGCGTAACAGGGCAGTTCGTGCAGGCAAATGGAAACTTGTTGCCAAAGGATTGGAAGGGCCCTGGGAACTATACGATATGGAAAATGATCGTACTGAAATGAACAATCTTGTCAAGGAGGGACGTGATATAGCTATGGAATTGATTGAAGCATGGGAAAAATGGGCTGTCAGGGCTAATGTAAAACCTTTTCCTGAATCACGTAAGAAATAAAAAAAACAGATATCTACCGTTTTATTCAAAACATCGAATAGTAATACTGAAAATAATGAGTTCAAAATATATTATCATTTTATTGCTGCTGTTCCATATATGGCTAAATCCTTTTCCAGTAAAAGGTCAGCAATCATCTACTGATTTGTCCATTACTGTCCATAGATTAACTCTATCATTTAATGAACAAACAAGAACATTCGAACTGTTCGATGTAAATGAGGGATTACTGTTATCTGCAGGTATTATTAAGACTGAAATCGATGGAAGACCCATTTGTACAAATGACCCTAAAGTCATACATGACATAAAAAGCAATAGTGAAGGAACCTTAACTTTATCCTTTGATGAGGATCTTATAGTAAAAGCAAAGTTGTCAGGCGATTCACTACTTATTTTCCATGCCGAAGGAATATCTGCGGAATCCGTTCAGTTCACTGCCAGAGCACCGCTATCAAGCCGGACCATGGGAAGCATTCTGAAAAATGAAAAAGACAAGGACAATAATACCATAGTACAAACTATGGGTGTACTTGATATGCCTGAGCTTAAATCTATTTTCGACCCTATGAAAGACCTTGCTCTCCAGGCAGAGTCGGAAGGGAAGGTCAAATGGAATCTTTTCCATCAATGGCAGGTAAAAGCCTGTGCAAAAGCCGGTCAGACATTATGCCAGATCAAACTGATCAGAAACTATTATAGAGACAAACTTGGAATAACATATTATGCCCCTATTAAGAAGCGGAGTTATTTTCAGAAAGCCCCTGCCCTGGCGATGACCTGGGTCGGAATTGAGGGTAAGTTTAACAGACCTGATTTCTCACAACGTAAAGAATGGTTATATCCCAATATTGACTGGGTATCAAAAAACCTGCTGCCCTATGCTGAGGAGATGGTTTTCCAGCTTGACGATAATTATCCTATCGATGATCCTCAATATATGCGTGATATATCAGATTATATACGTAGCAGGGGAATGATTCCCGGTATATGGATGGCACCTTTCGGAGTAGCTCCCTATGAAGAATCAGATATACATCCCGAATGGTTTATCCACAAAGCTGATGGAAGTGCTATCACCACTTTTTCAGGCTTGAGCTACGATGATGTAAGACATTATTGCTCAGCTGTTTTAAATGTAAATAATGAAGAAGCAGTTAATACATGGTTCGCCGGATTCTTAAAACAGGTCAGTAATCAATGGAATTATGATTATTTTAAAATGGATGGAATACCTGCTATTTTAAAGGTCTATAAACAATCGGTTGATGGTGGAGGAGTAGATGGTGTTCGAAGGGGACTTCAGATCATTCGTTCTGTCCTTGGCCCGGAAAAATATATCAATACTTCCTGGGGCCGTCCAATAGAAGGGATAGATATTGTCAACGGATCAAGGGTTGGTGGGGACACAGAGCAAGCAGGTCAGGTGGTAAGCAGGGTTGCTGTTGCTCAAAACTACCTTAATAATGTAGCATGGTATAGTGACCCCGATGGTGCAGCCAACATGTATGCATCAACCACTGCCCGTGCCCGCCTGAATTTCCAGGGCAGAGCACTGCTGGGACAGCCCTATGTAACCGATGATAACTGGACAAAAGTGCCGGATAATATCCTGTATGTCTGGCAGAGAACACTACCTACAATTGAAAGTTTTCCTGTCAACCTTTATCCTATCTCAGACCCTGACCGGTATGATCATTTTATTCTGAAGATTAATAAGCCATGGGGGGCATGGGATATCGTTGGCCTGAATAATTATGAAAACAGACCAACGAAGTTAACTCTCGATCTTGAACGACTGCCTTTAAGTTCTGAAGAAGTTTACTTGTATGATTTCTGGAATCAAAAATATCTTGGTACTTATAGCAAAAATGCAAAGATAGTACGAAACATGGAGGCCCTGGATGCAGATTGTTTTAGTGTGATTCCGGTGCAGGAAGACAGACCAGTACTATTATCTACCAGCAGGCATATTACACAGGGGGGTATTGATATTGATAATATGAGTGTCACAGAAGAAAAAGATGAGTGGTTGATCTCTGGTACATCAAAACACCTTATTAAAGATGATCCATATGATTTGGCGTTTATATCCAATGGATACATCCTGGATAATGCCACAGTAAAAAACGGATCTGTCAAGATATTGAATAATAAGGGTATAGCCCGCGTAAGAATCATTCCTAAACAATCAGAAATAATATGGGCCCTCTCATTTATTCCTGACAACAAATTATCTATCAGCTTCGATGCTGAACTGGTTCATCTTATTCCCGGACAACCAGTTGAGATACCAATAGTTGTTACCAAAGGTCATTTAGCCCACTGGAAAGTTAAATCATCTGATAAAAACATAAAGATAAAAGAAGATCGCTCCCGCTCCCTTGTAATAATTGATGTTAATCCTGCTGTTCTTGTACAGGATAGAACATGGTCCGGTTTTTTAAAGCTCGAATCGAAAGATGCAGAGGTATATAACGGCAACCTGGCAATCGAGGTACAGGGACCTGTCCGGGAAAATATTGCTCCCCAGGCCAAAGCTTCAGCATCAAGCATATATTTTTACGGGGATCAGAATGGCTATGGCTGCCCGGGGGGAGCTAATGACATGCTTACTTTTAAAGCCTGGGAAGCAGCAGAGGGAGAGACAGACGGCTGGATTGAATTAATTTGGGAAAAACCGGTTGTATTTCAGCGAATAGTGATTGATGAGTGGCTGGAGAATGGAAGCGAAATTCAATCATGGACACTGGAAGCAGGGCATAAGAAATATGAGTATACCCCAAGGAAGCAAAAAGAACCTGTGGTTGCCTATGAACCAGAGAAAGAAACAATGGAAAGAATTGCGCAGGGTGAGTCTATTGGCAATGGCTATATTATTGAACTTGATAAACCGGTTACTGCAAACGTACTTAAGCTAATAATCAATAAATCAAGCAAACAGCCTGGTATAAGAGAAATTACAGTAAATCCTGTCAATCAAAACAAATAGATTAATAAAACACAATGAGTAAATATGAACTTGCAAAATATAATTACTAAACATCAAGAAATATATTCCCTGACAAAACAATTTAAACAAACCATTTTTTCTCTATTTTTAATAATTCTACTTTCAACTGGAATCATAAGCCGGATATCAGCTCAATCATCTGTATTTCCGGAAAGTATCATATGTGTCAATCCGACTGAGATGGACTTTCACCTTGTTACAAGTCAGCATAAAGCGACTATCCTGATAGATGAAAAAGATGATAAAACAGTAATACTATGTGCCGGTTTATTTGTTGATGATGTTGAGCGGGTAACAGACTATAGACCATCACTAATAACAAATATTAAGGAAGCGGATCCGTACTGTGTAATAATCGGATCAATAGAAAACAGCAGGATCATAAAAAAGCTTATTTCAAACAGGAAGATCGATGTGTCGGGTATAAAAGGTAAATGGGAAAGTTGTCTTACTCAGACAGTTAATAATCCTTTACCGGGAGTTGAGAAGGCATTGGTTATTTCCGGGAGTGATCGTAGAGGTACATCCTATGGTATTTTCGAGTTATCAAAACAGATAGGTGTTTCTCCATGGTACTATTTTGCTGATGTTCCACCGAAAAAGAGAAATGAAATATCTGTTAAAGCAGGAAAATATATTCTTAAATCTCCATCTGTTAAATATCGTGGTATTTTTATTAATGATGAGATGTGGGGTTTGAGACCATGGGCATTATATACTTTAGCACCTGAAGAGGGTAAAGGTCTGGGACCAACAACATATAGCAAGATCTTCGAATTGATGCTACGCTTAAAAGCGAATATTTTTTGGCCTGCCTTGCATCAGCAAACAATACCTTTTAACTGTTATGAGGATAATAAAGTAGTAGCAGATGAATTTGGAATAGTAATGTCAACAGGAGAGCAAATGCTACGTGGCAATATAGCAGGAGCAGAATGGGACAGGGAATACCCTGATGAACCTTGGGATTATGTGAAAAACAGAGATCATATCTATAAGTACTGGGAAGATCGTGTTAAAATGAATGGAAGGTATGAGAATGTATATTCTCTTGGGAAAAGGGGGAAAGATGATGAATCAAGTCCTGAAATTAATGTATCGGTTCTTAATAAAATATTTATAGACCAGCGAAATATTCTACGCAAATGGGTAAATAAGGATATAACTAAAGTGCCCCAGTTTTTATTACCATATTCAGAAATTTTGGGAGTGTATAATGAGGGTTTGAAAATACCTGACGATATTATTATTTGCTGGCCTGATGATAACTTTGGTAATATTCGTCAGTTACCAGACAAAAAGGAACGGGAACGCTCAGGTGGATCGGGTATTTATTACCACTTCCAATGGCTAAATGGTGCTACAACTGCTTATACCTGGACCTGTACCACTCCACTGGGTTTAACCTGGTCTGAGATGAAAAAGGCATATGATTATAATGTGAATAAATTATGGATTGTTAACGTGGGAGATATAAAGCCGGCTGAGATCAATATTGAATATTTTATGCAGATGGCCTGGGATATCTCCGTATGGAATAATCAGAATTCACATCAGTTTTTAACACAATGGGCAACACGCGAATTTGGGGAAGAATATGCTTCCCGGATAGCAAATATAATGGATAAACATTATGAGTTGGGATATGCCCGTCGCCCGGAAAATATGATGATGTTTGACTGGAGAAAAAAGGAATTTGCATGGGAATGGTTTAGTCTCACCAATTATAATGATGAGGCGCAATGCAGAGTGGATGAATATGATAAGTTGATAAAAGAAGTGGATGAAGTGTACGAATCGCTGCCTTTAGAACTGAAAGATGCCTTTTTCCAGATGGTAGTCTATAATGTTAAAGCTACAGCCCTGCAGAACAAAAAAATAATTTATGCACAGAAAAGTATTGCCTATGGAGAACAAAAAAGAGCCAGTGCAGCTAACTATGCAGCTATGGCTCAACAGGCAGAAAATGATATTAATAAGCTTATTCATCATTATAACAGAGAGCTTGTTACTGTAGGAGATAAATGGGATCATATGGCCTCCTTACCCGGACCATGGGGCGAACAATGGCATCAGTGGGATATGCCTCCCTTAAGCTATTACTCGGGAGAAGGAATACCAAGGATGCAGCTTGCTACTGAAGGTGGTGATCAGACAATGATCCCCGGATTTAGTGTATATAATAAAGACAAACGTTTTATTGACCTGTATAATACCGGCAATGGAGTTGTATACTGGTCATCCTTTGTTTCAAATAACTGGATCAAACTGAGTGAGTCCTCGGGTGTTATTTATGATGAGAAAAGGATATGGGTGACGATAGACTGGGAAAAAGCTCCCAAAGGAGAAGCGGAAGAAGGAAAAATAACTTTCAACTGGTCATCTTCTATTATTGATGAATGGATGAACTGGGATTATATGTCTGAAGCAGAAAGAGAGGCGTATAAGAAAGGTATAGTAAGATATAAGGGACCTGATAGTTCTTATGATGTCAATCTCTCTGTTTTTAATCCTCTTAGTCCGGCTCCGGAAGATGTGAAGGGATTTGTAGAGAGTAATGGTTATATATCAATGGAAGCTGAACACTATACGGGGAAGGTTAATGGAAGAGAAGCAGGATGGAATATTATTGAAGGCCTGGGCAGAACAGGTAATTCAGTTACTGTACTTCCTCCAACCGTCTCCAGCATAATCTCCGTTGATGAAATTGTCTCAGAATCTCCTTTGCTGGAGTACGACATATATACCTTTACAACAGGAACTACCTCTTTGCAGCTTAATTGCATCCCCTCTAACCCAATTAATGCAGACTATGGATTACGTATTGCTGTAGCCCTTGATGAGGATACACCACTGCTTATATCATATAAAAAAGGAAGGAGTGTAATGGATAACCTGATGACATTACACTCCGAACTGAATATCAAAACAAAGGGAGAGCATACATTGAAGATATGGATGGTAGATCCGGGGATCGTAATAGATAAGATTATTATAGATACCGGTGGTGTAAAGGATTCATATCTTGGTCCGCCGGAGTCTTTCTCAAACCAAAACCATCCTGCTATAAACCGTTCTTATTAAAACCAGGATTATTGGCAAACATAAGTACAACCATGTATCTTAGTATATTCACCCCTGAATATTAATTCACGTGCATGTTCTATTGCTTTCCATGCTTCCTTTTTACCATCCGGAACAGGTGGACCAGCCCATAAGTACTCCTCGTTAAATTGTAACTGCTCATTTGCCACTTTACTATAAACTATAGCTCCCAGGCAACCGTTACCCACGGGGAGAGCCTCAATCCATTTCTCAGCAGCCTGAGCATACCAAAATACTTTATTGTATCGGAATCTCAACAATTTCTCTTATCATATGGGTGATTCCGTAGAGATTAAAAAAATCCAAACCCGATAGCTATCGGTTCAAAACTATTGCTTTGAAAAGCAGGATTAACTTCTTTTTCCACCAGTTGACTTGTTAATCATAGGGTTTTTTCCTTTCTGCCATGTTTAGTTTTTTGGATTTTAAGGTTGGGATTTATTGTGGATTTTGTCCCGATACCCGATAGCTATCGGGTATCAGGATTGACCTTTGAACTTTCAGATCTACTGTTTTTCAATTAGTTTACAAAGTTCTGTTCTTAATTCCCTTTTAAATTTCAGACCTCCTGACCTCACGTAAATTAATTTGCCAGCGTTTTGTAGAACAACTTCCATTCAGTACAAAGATAATTAGTTTGAGTTTGGTTTAACA
>Ga0209986_10001157_pt1 | contig 25640 bp, 25 predicted proteins | sample BlataG_FD_183168 | JGI IMG/M metagenome (GOLD analysis project Ga0209986, IMG submission 183168) | Deep subsurface microbial communities from Black Sea to uncover new lineages of life (NeLLi) - Black_00105 metaG (SPAdes) (version 2) | ecosystem: Environmental > Aquatic > Marine > Oceanic >... | reverse complement strand
TAAAAAGAGAAATGAATTATAAGGGGTTTGATGACATAATAGTTTTGGCATCATCAGTGGAAGCTGTTAAAGACGCACTTAATTTTATAGCTGAAGGAGGGATCATAAATATATTTGGTGGGATACCTAAAGGAAATTTTGTAAAAATTTTAAGTAGAAAGATCTGTTCTGAAAAAATAAGAATAATTGGAAGTAGTGGTTCCAATATTTCAGATATGAAAAAAACATTAACAAAAGTTGAAGAGAAAAAAATTAATACTAACAATTCTGTTTTTGCCATTGGTGGAATAAATAGCTTAAAAAAAGCCTTACTTAATGTTAGTATGGGAGTCTTTCCAGGTAAAGTTGTAATTTTTCCCCAGATAGAAAATCTTGACTTTACATGTGTAGGTAAAATAAAGAAAAAAATACCATTTATACAAAAAAAACTAAAAAATGGATTGATCTGGACCAAAGAAGCTGAGAAAGTTCTATTTGAGAAATATAAGTTTAGGTAAAAATTTTAAAATTAATAAATTTTTAATATGAAAAATAATAAAAAGATTTATTTAATTACACATGGTTGTTCCAAGAATGTCCATGATTCAGATTGTAATGGTTACATTTTCGACTGTCGGTTGTAGGAACGTTAATTATATAGATAAATATAATTTTGACAAAGCTTTTATAGGTGTTAATGGTATTTCTATAGAAGAAGGGTTTACAACTCAAAATGAGTTAGAAGCATAAGTAGATGGAAAGGTTGTTAAAAGATCTAAGCAAGTGTTTATATTAGATGATGAAACTAAATTTGGGGCTATAGCTCATTCTAATATATGTAAATTAAAAGATGTTGATTACATTATAACTAATAAGCGACTAAATTCAGATTTATTAAAAGATTTGGTAATGAACCATTAAAGTTACCCCAACTTTGTTCTTTGACAATTTAAATTCTCTGATTTAATAACTTACGAAGTAGTACAACTAAATTCTCATTACGATTGTTGAATCTCCATTCTATCTCTTTTAAGTAGATATTCTAGTTCTTTACCAAACAGTTCTATCAAACTTTCTAGTTAATCCACAGTTAGAACAGCGCTCTTTACCAATAGAAAGATGCCAAAATTTTTTGTTGCCGCAGCGAGGACAAATTTTCATAGCCAGAATTTACTATATTATCAGGGAATTGTCAAAGTACTAAGGGCAATTTTGATGGTCTATTACCAAAGATTTTAAAAGAAATGGTGTGAAAATTCTATATGAGTAGTTAATAATATAGGTGTGAGTAAAGATTAAGTTGTTTTGTTTAAGAAATTTAATATCTAAAAGCCATACAAAGGGTTAAGAATTTTGTTGATTAAAGTGGGCAAAAATTATTGAGCGAAGTTTTAAATTCATTTTAACCTTACCATTTCGACAGATGAATTAATATTAATAATTCAGCAATATCTACTATTTTTTGATTTTCTTAATAACAACATCTTTGGATTTGAATAAAGGAATTCTTATATAAATCGGTGTTACACACAGGCAAATGAGACAGTGAAAATTTGAGCACATTTTAGTAAACTTAATATGTTGTTAGCTATATTTTCATTTGGAGTCATGTAAACCTCCTTTGTTAATATTTTTAGAATTTAAAATTAAAGATTTAATTTCAGATTTCTTATTTACTAAAGAAAAAGATTTAATCAATTGTTTTAAATAGAGAGCTTAACTCGTTAATAGTACATATTATTTTTTAAAAAATTAGTGAATTTTAAATATAAAATAGACATGCAATGAACAGAATTTTTTTAAAATATTTTAATTAAAAGGAATTTCTAATAATATTTTAATCATAAAGAAGGGATTTAAAATCAAATGACTATATTAACATCTAAAGATGTAAAAGTTCAATTTGGTGTGGGATTTCCAACTGTAATTATTGGAGAGAGGATAAATCCAACAAATAAAAATGATTTAGCAAATGAGTTAAGGGAAGGAAGATTTGATTTATTGATAAAGGAGGCTATTAAACAAAAAGAAGCTGGAGCTGATATTTTAGATATAAATGTTGGAGCTGATGGAGTTAATGAAGTGGATATTTTACCTGAAGCAGTGAAAGTAGCCAATGAGATTACAGGTCTTCCCATATGTATTGATTCTTCAGATCCCAAAGCAATTGAGAAAGCTCTAAAAATATATCAATATAAAGCTCTTATAAATTCAACTACTGGAGAAGATAGTAAATTAGAAGTAATCCTGCCTTTAGCAAAAAAATATAATGCAGCAGTTATATGTTTAGCATATAATGAAACTGGAATCTCAAATGACTCAATTAAAAGAATTAAGGTTGCAGAAAAAATTATTGAAAAGGCAAAGTATTACAAATTACCAATTGAAGATATAGTTATAGACTGTGTTGCTCTAAGTTCAGGTGTTGATTCAAATTTTGCCAATATTACACTTGAAACTGTTAAAAAAGTTTCAAGCGAGCTTAACATATCAACTGTATTAGGAATTTCGAATATAAGCTTTGGAATGCCAATGAGAAATCATCTAAATCTCTCCTTCTTATCAATAGCAATTGCTAATGGTTTAAATGCTGCAATTATTGATCCTACAAAGGAAGGTGTTGTTGAAACAATTTTGGCAGCAGATTATCTAACTGGAAGAGACAAATATGGCAAAATGTTTATCTCATATTATAGAACAGAAATTAAAGGTGTCAGGTCTTGATATAAGACATATTATAATTAAAGGTGTCAGGTCTGGACGTGGGACATATTATGAAATTATTTATAAAAGTTCAAGGTATCGAGTTTTGATAAACAACATAATATAGATTTTTTTATTAAACATCAATTTATAATTTTAAACGAAAAATTACAATTATGAGGTGATACATTATTTTTGAAGTTACATTTAAGCCTATTGAAAAGAAAGCTAAATATTCTAAAGATATAACTTTGTTAGATGCTGCCAAGAATGTAGGTATTGATATAAAGTCCATATGTGGTGGAAAAGCGAAGTGTGGTAAATGTAGAGTAAAAGTAAGTGGTAAGTTTTTAAATAAAGTAACTACTAGTGAGAAAAAGTTAATCTCATTTGAAGATATCAAAAATGGTTACCGCTTAGCTTGCTGCACAAAAATTTTTGGAGACACAGAAATCTATATTCCCTGGTCAACACTTGCGACTAAGCAAAGGCTTCAAACAGGAGGAGAGGAAACGAAAGTAGAATTGTTACCTATTATTAAGAAATTTATAATAAAAATACCAAAAGTTTCTCCTGAAACCTCTCTTAAAGATAAGAGATCTAACTTTAGAAAAACTAAAAATGCATTATTGAAAAATTTTAATATAACTATAGAGAAAATTGATTCTGAAGTTTTAAAAAGATTAAATAAAATCATAAGAAAAAGAGTAAGGGAAATAGCTGTTATCGTTAGGAATAAAGAGATAATTTATGTTGGTTTGGAAAGGGAGATTAAAAATATATGTGGTATTGCTATAGATTTGGGGACAACTAAGATAGCTATATATCTAATTGATTTAGAGACTGGAAAAACTATAGATGCAGTAGGAATAATGAATCCTCAGATAGCATATGGTGAAGACGTAATAAGTAGACTACAGTATTGTATGGAGAAGCAAGAAGGATCGAAAAAACTAAGAGACATTGTATTAGAAGAATTAAACAAAGAAATTAACACTATATGTAAAAAGAATGAAATAACACTGGCACAAATATTTGAAGCTATTATTGTTGGAAATACAGCTATGCATCATCTATTTTTAGGTTTATCAACCAAACAACTAGCTTTATCACCTTTTAAACCTGCAATAAAAGATGTGATAGAGATAAAAGCAAGAGATTTTAATCTTAATATTAATAAATGTGGATATGTTTATTTTCCTCCTCCAATTGCTGGATTTATAGGGTCAGACCATTTGGCTATGATACTTAGTTCAAAAATTTATGAGCAGAAAGGAAATATTTTAGGAATAGATATTGGTACTAATACCGAGGTGGTTTTAAAGACTGATAATTTATTAACCTGCTGTTCAACTGCTTCAGGACCTGCTTTTGAAGGAGCCAATATTAAATATGGGATGAGAGCATCACCAGGAGCAATAGATGGACTTGTAATTGAAAAGGATAATTTAGATGTGATGATATCCACTATTGATAATTATCCAGCTATTGGAATTTGTGGTTCAGGAATATTAGACGCTGTTGCAGAGATGTTGAAAACAGAAATAATAGATTTAAATGGAAAAATTATTGGAGGGAAAAGGGGAGTTAAAGTAGGTAGTGATGGAGAATTAGAATATGTTTTAATCAAAAGGGGTTCAAGAATAGAAGAACATAAACATTTACCTAGTAAGGAAGGCTTAAGTCAAGTACAAAATAAAAAAATAGTCAATCAAAATCAAAAAAATCATTACGTTACGATAACACAGAAAGATATAAGAGAAATTCAATTAGCAAAAGGTGCTATAAGAGCTGGAATTGATATTTTAATAAAAAATTCTAATTTAACTGCTAAAGATATTGATAAAGTTGTCATAGCTGGGGCATTTGGCACATATTTAGATATATCAAATTCTATAGAAATCGGAATGTTTCATGATATCCCTATAAATAGATTTCGCCAGATTGGAAATGCAGCAGGAATTGGAGCTAAACAAATTCTTATATCAGAAAAAGTGAGAGAAAAAGCCAAAGAGCTTTTAAAAAATATTAAATATATTGAATTAACCACTTATCCGGATTTTGTAAAATATTTTGCAAATGCAATGAGATTTTCTTAAAAAATTAATTATTTTAGAAATATAAGTTAAACATTTCAGATTATTAAAAAGAGATTGGAGATATTCTCTTAGAGTTTTAATGTATAGAGGAGATTATATGAGCATATTAGGTATCGACATTGGAACAACAGGTACTAAAGCTATAGCATTCAGTGAGGAGGGTAAGATACTTAAAAGTGCACATTTAGAATATAAACTTATTTCTCCAAAACCTGGATGGGTAGAGTAGCTATACAATTGCTTATTGATTTAATCATGGATAAAAAGGTAAAAAAAAGGATTTTGCTGAAAACTAAACTTATTGAAAGAGCTACAGTTAAAAAGCTTGTATGACGTAGCTTTTGTGCGATCTTTAAAAATGCTAATATTTATTTTTTCTTGACATTTGATTTTATTTTTTTATAAAATTAAAAAGTTACAGTAAATCATGATGATGCAATAATTTCCCAGAAAAATTAAGTTAGTCCTTTTAAAAAAATTCTAAAATATAACTGTAGTCAATTGCATGATGGCAATATTTACCAAAATTCAAAGGGGGTATGAATGATAGAAACAAAACGATTTGAGCCATATGAGGGAAAGCCGGATAAAGAAAGACTTCTGGCTGCATTTAGAAGAAAGCCAGTTGATAGAGTTCCAAATTGGGAGGTATTAATTGAAGACAGACATGTAGAAAAAATGTTAGGTAGGTTCGCTGGAAATACTCTGGCTTTTGGAGGAGACCCTGCTAAGGGAATAGTAGATACCGAAGTTGTAAGACCAATGAAAGCAAAAGACTATGTAGATATATGTAATATAATTGGTCAGGATGCAATGATAATAGAATCAATTTGGACACCTTACAAGAGAGAAGATGAAAATGGAAAGCTGGTTCAGGTTGCAGATAGGAGTATAAAAAACATAAAAGATTTTAGAAAGTTAAAAAAACCAGATCAGAAAGATATTGATAGAGTACTAAAATATATAAGAGAGTATAAAGAAGCTACAGAGGGAACGAAGATTGGGGTAACAGTTCTATTCGGGTGTCTATCACAGACCTTTTATGAGTTTATGGTAGGAATGAATGATTTTATGATGGCCTGCTATGAAGATAAACCTTTTATAGAGGAAATTTTAGAAGATTCAACTGAGTATTTGATAGAATTCTGTAAAGCAATTGTTAGTGAGAGTGTGGACTTTATATGGCCAGCTGATGATATTGCATTTAAAAGTGGGCTGTTCCTGCCGCCTAAGTTTATGAAAGAGATGTGGGTACCAAGAATGGCTAGAATTATGGAGCCAGCACTGGATGCAGGTATTCCTGTTATGTTTCACTCAGATGGAAAACTTGATGAAATAGTAGAGGATTTAATTGAAATGGGAGTAAATTGCCTTAACCCTATGGATCCCTATGGTATTGATTATAGAGACTATAAGAAAAGATATGGCAATAGACTATGTCTGTCTGGAAATATTGATATAGAATTTCCATTGTCAAAAGGAACTCCAGAAGATGTGGAAAAAGATGTAAGACAGCACATGGAAGTATTAAAACCTGGGTATGGTTATGTAGCAGGATCTTCTCATTCAATAGTAAATTATATTCCGTATGAAAATTTTGTAACTATGATAAACGCAATACATAAATATGGTAGGTATTAAAGTTTTATAGCTTACTTTAATGCTATCCATAAATATGATAAGTATTAAAACTACTGTAATTTATAATATTTCAAAAGAAGTATTGGATAAACTTTTTCTCAAAGAAAGGAGGCCTAAGGTTGTGGCAATAATGGAGGATATTTACAGCGCAACACTAAAAGGAAACTACAAAGAAATAGCAAGCTTGGTAAAGAAGGCATTGGGTGAAGGTATAGATATAAAAACTATAATAAATGAGGGCTTATCGGCTGCTATGATAGAAGTAGGAGATAGGTTTTCTACTGGAGAGCTATATATACCTGATATGCTACTATCTGCAAAAACCATGAAAGAGGCAATGGCCCTACTAAAGCCACTAATAAAAGGAGATAAAAATATAGCCAGTAAAGGAACTATCGTAATAGGTACAGTAAAAGGAGACGTGCATGATATAGGTAAAAACTTAGTAATTACCATGGCAGAAGGTAGAGGCTTTAAAGTAGTAGATTTAGGAATAGATGTAGATTATTCTGTCTTTGTAGATGCAATTAAAAAATACAGTCCCAAAATAGTAGGTTTTTCGGGGCTACTTACAACAACACTTGCCAATTTACCAGAGCATATAAAAGCAATAGAGGATGCAGGGCTACGCAGTAGTGTAATACTTGCAGTGGGAGGTGCACCTGTAACCAGAGATTTTGCAGATAGATATGGTATTGAGATATATGCACCTGATGCATCAATTGCTTCTAAAGAGTTTGTGAAAGCTGTTGAGAAGTAAAGAATTAATTATTAAATAAAGCAAAAGCTAAAACTGACCATAGTATAATCTTTTTATATAGAGACTTTTTTAGGTAGATAAGGGTATTTAAGATTAATAAAAATTTTAAACTAATTGTAGAAAAGAAAAGGTAAGTTAATATATGCTATCTAACAAAAAGAATGATAAAAGTAGTTCCAAATTCAACTAAAAAATCTTTTAAGTTTGACACCCAGATTACAACTCATGCTATCTATCTGACCAAAATAAATACCATAGAATTTTTATATAATGCAAAATTGTTTCTAAAAACCCAGAGGTTTGTCTACTCTTATTATGATATAGATAAATATAAATGCTACTTGGCAAAACTTATTAACAGAAAGGGAATTTAAATGCAGGAGATACTTGATAAACTAAAAAATATGGTACTGGAGTTCAATATTGATATTGCGGAAGAAACAGCCAGGGAAGCCATTGAATCAGGTATAGAACCCATTGATGCAGCCAATGCCCTGACCGAAGGAATACAGATCATAGGGGATAAATTTGGGTCAGGGGAATTGTTTCTGCCGGATCTGGTCTGTGCTTCTGAAGTATTAAAAAAAGCATTTCCCATAATAAATGAGGAGATTGAAAAAAGTGGTAAAGAAACCAAAAGCCTGGGCAAGGTAGTAATAGGAACCGTATTTGGGGATATTCATAATATCGGAAAGGATATGGTATCCACCCTTCTTTATGCTGCAGGTTTTGAAGTAATCGATCTTGGCATAAATGTAAAAGGGGAAGATTTTCTGAATGCGGTAAGGGATGAAAAGCCGGACATACTGGCTATGTCGTCTCTGCTTACCACTACTTCAGCCGAGCAGAAAAATGTCATTGAAGGGCTAAAAAAAGCAGACCTCAGGGATAAAGTAAAGGTAATCGTGGGAGGTGGCTCCATAAATCAGGAGTTTGCCGATTCAATTGGTGCTGATGGATATGGGTCTACAGCACCTGAAGGAGTAAAGCTGGTAAAAAGACTTTTAGGTTTGGAATGATTTTAACCACCTGGCTAAACAGGGATGTAATATTAATAAGATTATAATAAAAAAAGGTGATAAATATGCAAAGAGGTTTTAAACGTAAATTTGAACCCATTAAGATTTTGACCGAAACCCAGATAGACCAGCTTCACAGCTCCACTCTTCAGGTACTTGATGAGATAGGATTCAAATATGAATCAGATAAGGCTCTCAAAGTACTGGAGGGACATGGCTGCAGAGTAGATTATAAGACCAGGATCGCCAAAATCCCTCCCGACCTGGTGGAATGGGCAATAAGAAAGACTCCATCCAGTTTCATGGTAAGAGCCAGGGATCCGGAGAAAAGCATAAGGTTAGGTGGTAATACCCTATATTTTATGAATTCTGCAGGAGCCAGATATTCAGATATGGAGACCGGTGAAGTCTCCATGCCTACTCTGGAACAGAACAATGAAGCAGTAATCGTATCTGATGCCCTGGATTCAGTTCACTGTTTTCCTTCCTATACTCCTTATTTTGAAATAGAAGGGGTTCCCCCAGTTATGTCCTGCCCGGTAAGCTGTGCCCAGAGGATGAGATTTTCTACCAAACCTTCCCGGGGAGCACAACCAACGGACAGCTTCATATGGGAAACCCAGCTGGCCCAGGCAGTAGGAGCACAGCTTATGGGATGTGTGGAAGGAGCAGCTCCACTATCCTTGGCCGAAGATCCCTGTAATGCGGCATTCTATTATCTGGAAGCCGGATTTCCCATCTATATTGCTTCCGGTTCACTCATTGGTGGCTCCCATCCCATAACCATAGCCGGAGCAACCGTAAGCCACAATGCAGAGCTTCTGGCCATAATCATTCTTCTCCAGTGCATCAAGCCCGGCAGCGGAGTAATTGCCAATAACTTTGTATCTGGTATGAATATGAAGACTGGAGACATTAATTTTGGAACTGCAGCTATCGCCCTGCATCAGATGGCCTACAACCAGATATGGCATGATTTTTATAAGATCCCCATAAATAATACTGGATCAGCGTTTTCCAATTCAAAGATGATTGACTATCAGACTGCTGCAGAGAAATTGCCGCTGGCCATGTGCTCCGCCTTATCCGGGGCCAATCTAATAGTACTGCATGGTGGGATTAATGCCGAGCTTGCCTACAATCCCATACTGGCAGTTATCGATGATGATGTGGCAAAGACCATCGGCAGGATAGTGGAAAGCTTTGATATAAACGATGATTTGATAGGACTTGATGTTATAAGACAGGTAGGGGTTGGAGGAACATTCCTTAATACCAAACAGACCAGGACTCTCTGGAAGACAGAAGATTATATGCCTGCAGTCTTTGACAAGACTTCCTATCAGGAATGGACCAATACCGGTAAAAAGACAGTTGTGGAGCGCGCCAAAGAAAGAATGGAGGAAATTCTTGCCACCCACAAACCTAAACCTGTAACACCTGAGCAAGATAAAGAAATAGATAAAATACTTGCCGAAGCTAGGAGGTATTATAAGAATAAAGGGTTATTGTAAGAGATAGAAGGGTTATGGTATATGAATTTTATAGTTAACTTAATTTAAGATTTTATCTTGAAAAAAGATGCGAGAAAATATATAATATACTTCATATTAAAAAATCAATAACACCATATATTATAGAGAAATGTAAAATGTAGTGCCGTGGGGAATTGAAAAACCCCTTATATAGTAAGATTTTTTAAAAAAAGTGCGGAAGTCGGGAGCTTTATGCAGATGATGCCCCTGGAGCAGTAAAAGTAATTGATAAGGCATTGGGATATTAGAATATAAGCAGAATATTATAATAGTTAAAATTTATATTTTAAAAGAGAAATTATATTAATATATTAAATTTATAATTAAGTTTTAGGAGGTGAGGAAAGTATTGAAAAATGTGTGTTTAAGAAAACGAAAAGAATCATTAAAAAAAGTAAATTTACAAAAGGAGGTTTAAGGTAATGTCAAAGTTAAAATTAAGTTTTGTGCTGGTGTTAATTGTAGCAATTGTTGCTTCATTTAGCGTCCTTTCATCTTGTAAAGCTGCTGAAGAAGCTGCACCAGCTGCAGAGGAGTTAGAGGCAAAGTTAGCTGAAAAGGAAGCAATAGCAGAAAAGCTGCAAAAAGAATTAGAGGAAGCAGAAGCGAAATTAGCTGCTGAGGAAGAGGCTGGAGCCTATGACTATTACTATATGTTAAAAGAGAGCGCTATGAAAGGTGAACCTTACCCTGATGCTCCTGCAGCAGATCATACATTGGCTTTTACTGATATAATGGGTGGAATTCCTTTCTGCATTAGTGTATGGAATAGTGTACAAGACCAGTGGAAATTAGCTGGCGGTGACCCTGACAAGCTTTATTATGCTGACAACCAGTATGATGCAACTATCGGTCTAAAAAATGCTGATATTATGTTAGCAAAGAATCCTGATGCACTTATTAACTTTCAATTTGATTCGAAAGTTAATAGCATTATTTCAACAAAGTTTGGCGCTGCTGGGATACCAATTATAACTGTTGATGTTCCATGTCCGGGTGCTCCTTTCATGGGTTGTAACAACTTTAAGGTATCTTATATGGCTGGAGAACGTGCTGTTGAAGAAGTTGAAAAAATGGGAGGAATTGATAAACTAGATGCTATAGTTTTGGTACAGTTCCCAGCTGGTGGAGAAGTTCTTATGCTTCGTTCCGAAGGTTTTTATGTAGCATTTGTTGATAAGTATGGCGCTGATGTAATTGACCCAATTACTTTTAGAGTTGATGGTGGCGCAGGCGAAGCTGAACAGGCTAGTAAGGCAATGACTGATATTCTGTCAAAAATTCCAGATGCTGAATATGTAGCCATGACCTCAATTAATGAGGAAACAATGAGCGGTTGTATTGCAGCAATCCAGACTGCAGGAAGATGGGATTCTGATAAATGGTTTATAATTACAATGGGTTGCGATGATGTTGGTAAACAGCAGATCCGTGATGGTTTAATTGATGGCGCAGTTGCATTCTACCCAGAGCGTTATGGAGAGTACTTAGTTCCTGCATCCATAGCATTAATGGAAGGACATGCTGTCCCACCATTCATGTATGTTGAAAATGAAATTATTACAAAAGATAATATTGATGAATGGTATCCGGAATAAAAAGTTAAAAGTAGTACTTAAGTAACATGAATTAGAACTAAGGAAAATTAGAGGAGATTAGAATGTATTTGATTCTAATCTCCTCTAAATATTGATGGGTGGTGAAGAGTTTGGTAAAGAATGATGGTTTAATTCTAAAGATGGAAAATATTACTAAAACATTTCCAGGTGTTGTTGCATTAGATAATGTATCAATTGATTTATATAAAGGTGAAGTGCTAGGTATATTAGGTGAGAATGGTGCAGGAAAATCTACTCTTATAAAGATTTTAGCAGGAAATTATATTAAGGATTCTGGCTGTATATATTTAGATGGCCAGAAATTTGAAATTAAAGGACCTGCTGAAGCAATAGCTTCAGGAATCAGGGTTATTTATCAGGAATTAAATACTTTAAATAATCTTACTGTTACAGAAAATATGTTTGTTGGTGAACAAATAGTCAAAGGACCATTCAAAATAGTTGACTGGAAGGCAATGACAAAAAGAGCGGAAGAACTTCTTGACAAACTTAATGTAAAGCTTGATCTAAATACGATAATTGGGGATTTGACTGTTTCAGATAAGCAAATAGTTGAAATTGCCAAGGCAATTTCAAAGGAAGCAAAAATTCTAGTAATGGATGAGCCAACTGCTGCCCTGTCTGAAGAAGAAACTCAATCACTCTTTAGAATAATCAAAACCTTAAAATCCAAGGGTGTTTCAATTGTGTATATTTCCCACAGGCTAAAAGAAATTTTTGAAATCACTGACAGGGTAACAGTACTAAGAGATGGTAAAAAAGTAGGAACTTTAAAAACAAAAGAAACTGATTCGAATGAACTGGTGACCATGATGGTTGGTAGGGATATTAAAGATATGTACCCCAAAAGAGAAGTTCCTATTGGCGATACTGTTATGAAGGTAAAAAACTTAACAGCTAAGGGTTTTAATAATGTCAGCTTTAATTTAAGAAAAGGTGAAATACTCGGCATTTTTGGCTTGCTTGGCTCAGGAAAAACCTCTCTGAGTAAAGCTCTGTTTGGTGTAAATAAAATAAAAAATGGAGAAATAACTGTTAATAGTAAAAAAGTGAATGTTAAAAGCCCTGCTATTGCAAGAGATGAGAAAATAGGTCTTGTTCCACTGGATAGAAAAGTTGAAGGTCTGGCACTTATTATGGGAGTTAAGGAAAATATTACTCTTGCAAATATACAGAATTTAGGAAAAAGTTTTTTAATAGCAAAAGTACATGAGAGGAAAAAAGTAGAAAAATGGGTAAATGAAGTAGGAATAAAGACACCATCAGTAGAACAGGCAGTAAACAGCCTTTCTGGTGGTAATCAGCAGAAAGTTGTTCTTGTAAAATGGCTGGAAAGTGGTTCTCAGATAATTATTTTAAATGAGCCTACAAGAGGCATAGATGTAGGTGCAAAAATTGAAATATATAAATTAATGCAGGATTTGTGTGAAAAAGGCTCTTCAATTATTATGATCAGCTCAGAACTGCCAGAAATTATGTCAATTGCTGATAGAATAATTGTAATGAGCAAGGCTAGATTTACAGGAGAATATTTGAGAAAAGAAGCTTCTGAAGAAGAACTAATTCATGCAGCTTGTTTATAAAATATTAAGGAGGATATAATGGCAGATATAAAAGCTGTAGAGGTTTCACAAAAAAAGAACATAAGGTTAAACAATACTGCTATATTATTTATCATTCTAGTTGTTATGTTTAGTGTATTCTCATACGTAGGTAGACCTTTTTTCTTTTCAAAATTAAATCTTATTCCAATGTTGAACAATCTTTCTTTTATAGGGATTGTTGCAGCTGTGCTTACCATAGTGATGGTCTCAGGAGAAATTGATTTTTCTATTGGTGGAAACATTGGACTTACAGCCTGTCTGACTGCACTTTTACTTTCAAAGGGATTGCCTGGCTGGCTTGTTGTTATAATTGCACTTGCAGGAGGACTTGCCATGGGAGCTTTTAATGGGCTGCTTGTTACAGTCATTGGAGTAAATTCCATGCTGGCGACAATAGGAACAATGTTTATATGGAGAGGTATTGGTTATACACTTACAAATGGTAGATCAATTCTTGCTATGAATCCTGTAATTGACTACATTGGAAGAGGATTTGTCTTTAAGGTAATCCCATTTCCGATTGTGCTGTTGGTAGCAGTTTTTGTTATAACTTATGTAATCATGAATTTGTCAAAATGGGGAAGAAGAATATATGCTATAGGAGCAAATCCGCTTGCATCTTATCTTTCAGGAATTAATGTCAAAAAGATAAAATTTATTAACTTCTTATTGTGTGGTATAACTGCTGCACTGGGTAGTCTTATACTAACCTCTCTTTCGGCTGTAGGGATGCCACAGCATGGCCAGGGTCTTGAACTGATTATTATTTCAGCAATTATTTTAGGTGGTACTGCACTTAGTGGTGGTAGAGGGCAGATTCTTGGCACTCTTGCGGGGGTGCTTATTTTAAGTGTCCTATATAATTTCTTAACCATAATGAACATTTATTATTTTTACATTCAAATGGTTCAGGGTTCTGTTTTAATACTTGTTGTTTCGGCATATGAGATAAGGCTGGCAATGGCAAGGAGAAGAATTTAATTTTAATTTTTATTTAAAAATAATTATTATATAACTACTAATTTTTAGAGGATAAATGGAAAAAGTGGTAAAAAAATATTCTACATTTATGAATTTTCTTAGAACTCCAATACTTACGTTAGTAGGTATTTATGCTGTAATGCTACTATTATTTTCACTATTAAGTGAAAATTTTTTAACGATACAGAATTTTAAAGGAATTTTTAATAATTTTGCAGTTTTTGGAATTTTATCTGCAGGTGTTACAGTTGTAATGATTGGAGGTGGATTTGATCTTTCAATAGGATCTACAGCCGGGCTTGCAGGAATAGTTAGCGCAGTTCTTTTGATGAAAAATATTGCAGTTCCCACACCATGGGTTTTTATTATAGCTATTGCTATAGGATGTACTGTTGGCCTTATCAATGGTCTCATTATTACAAAAGTTGGAATTAACCCAATAATAACAACACTCGGTATGCTTGCAGTAATTAGGGGTGTTTGTTATTTCTGGGCTGATTTAAACCCCCGTATATATAATGTTTTTGTGCAAAATCTTGGAAGAATTTATATTGGTAATGTGTTTCCAATTACGACTGTATATATCATAGTTGCTTTTGTTATATTAACGCTTATCTTAAAATTCACCAGGTTTGGTAGGGATTTATTTACAATTGGAGGTAATGAAAGTTTAGCAAGGCTTGCAGGTATACATGTTGACAGGATAAAAATAATATCCTATGTGATTTCAGGATTTTTTTGCTCTATTGCTGGACTTTTATTAATTTCCCAACTTGGTTCAGGCAGACCTGAATATGGAACAGGTGCGGAACTTGAAGTGCTAACAATAGTAGTTTTGGGTGGTGTTGCTGTAGGTGGTGGAAGAGGAAACTTCTTAGGTGTATTTATGGCTTTGGTAATTATACAGACCATATCAAATGGTATGGTCTTGATCGATACCCCAGTATTTTTGAGAATAGTAATGAAGGGTGCTCTGCTGGTTTTGGTAATTGCAATTGATGCCTTAAGAAATAGAAGAAGATTACAACTTTATTAAGTTAGCTATGGAGGATGGTAGATGAATTCTCGTGAAAAATTTTTAGAAACAATGAACTTTAGTCCTGAGGTTAGTCCAAATAAGTGGGAGTTTGGCTACTGGGGGTCTACTATTAAAAATTGGTACTGTGATGGACTTCCTCAAAAAAATTACCCTGAAATACCTACTGATATATCAACGATATCAGCATCTCTTTATACCACAGCATGGGCACATAAGTGGAAAGAAAAAAAAGAAACTAAAAGAATAGTTAAAGATGATAAAAAAGAGTCTAAAGGAAATATTAAAATAGAACTACCTAATGGAATAGGTGTGTGGGGAGGAGCACTGTACTGGCCTAGCCAGGGTTTCCCATTGGATAGTGATGTTGCAAGTTACTTCAATTTTGACAAATCTGAGATCTCAGTAAATGTTGAGCAGATATTCTGGCCTCATTTTGATATAAAAATACTAAATGAAGATAAAAAATCACTTACCTATATAGATTTAGATGGAGTTAAAAGAAAGTTTCTAAAAAAAGAAGCAACCATGCCAACTGGTCTTGATTGGCCAATTAAAGACTGGGATAGCTGGGACAACATAAAAGAACAAAGGCTAAGCTTTGATAATATAAGTAGCAGATTTCCTAAAAACTGGTCATCTCTACTAAAAGAGTACAGGCGAAGAGACTATCCACTTGCACTTGGGGGCTACCCACTGGGTATATTTGGTACTCTTGCCCACCTAATGGGTTATAAAAATCTATTTTATTCTTATTATGACAGCCCAGATCTAATTCACGATATACTTACTACTTTTACAGATGTCTGGATATCAATATGGGAAGAAGTGTTATACCAGGTAGATATAGATTGTGTTCATATATGGGAAGATGTATCCACCAGTAGGGCTTCTATGATATCCCCAGCTACATTTAGAGAGTTTATGACCCCATACTATAAGAAATTAATCAGCTTTTTAAAGTCAAAAGGGGTAAATATAATACTTGTAGATACAGATGGAGACTGTAGTGAGCTGATTCCTCTATTTTTAGAAGCAGGTATTACTGGTCTATATCCAATGGAAGTAAGTGCCGGAATGGATGTAATGTCTGCAAGAAGAAAATATCCAAATTTACAGATTATGGGTGGAATACCAAAAAGTGATATAGCACTTGGCAAAAAGAGAATAGATGAGATCCTTATAGATACAGAGGTGCTACTTAAAAGTGGTGGCTATATCCCATTTGGCGATCATCTAATTCCACCTGAAGTACCATGGGAATATTTTAAATACTATAGAGAAAGACTTAATGGGTTAATTGATAAATAGGTAATATAAAGAAATGTTATTTTTAAAAAATATTTTACTATTCGGGGGTGGTCGTGGCTTATAAAGATTACCTTATCTTTGATTTTGGTGCCAGCAATGGTAGGGCGGTAGTAGCGAGATTTGATGGCAGTAAATTTGATATGGAAGTGACTCACAGGTTTGATAATAGACCAGTTTATGCAACAGGAACACTTTACTGGGATATACTCAGGCTATACTCAGAGTTAAAAATGGGGCTTCAGTCTTCAATTAAAAAATATAAAAGCATTACTTCTATAGGAACATACACTCCCTAAAGTAAACTCCCGCATAGAAGAAATGTTTGCAGTAACTGCTGCAGGCTTTAGATTATACTCATCAAGCAGTTCTTTTATTATTTCAACATTTTCGCTGTTTATATCCCATCCCCTATAAAAATCAACACCTTTTATCTCTGGAATTTGTGAAAGCATCTTAAGTCTATCCTCAGCTGTATTAGCATCTTTATAACCCTCCGCCAAAAATCTATCAGGATTTGCATCAAATAGAGCTAACGTTGATCCAAATTTTATTTCTTCAGATATCTTCATTATTTATCCTTTCCCTTCCTATACTTTATTTTTTATTTGCATCTCACAACGTTTTTTTCGCTCTTTGAGTTATTTAGAGGAAATATTTATTTCAATTATGTTTTTAACCACCTTAACCTCTTAAACTAATTTAACAATTTTATTATTAATAATTATAACGATTTAATTGCAACGTTACAATTTATAATTGTAATATAACTCTTGGAGAAATATCAAACAATAAAATAAGAGTATTAATTAGTTCCTGGTGAATGATTAGTAATAAAGTAGACAAATATTGCTTTAATAAATAATAGAATAATAAAAAGTCAGGGTGTAGATCAAGCAGTAGATGGACTGTCTAAAAAATGATACACCTACAGAGCTTATTGCAATCATTTTGATAAGGCCCATATTGCCACATAAAAATGATAATATGAAAATATAGCATAGATAAATTAAAAAAAGAGCTAGGGAAAGAATCACTAATTCAAGCTAAAAAATTTCACTAAATCTAGAATGCAGAAGAAACGTTAAATATATATAAATAAAAACGAAAATAATATGTAATCATTTCCAACAATAAATATTAAATACAACTTCTAAGTGTAATAATGAAAAAATATAGTAAATTTTAAAATATTAGTATTGGAAGAGAACAATCTACGTTAACATTAACAGAAGGTGAAAGTTATGAAAATTTTAAAGATACCAAAAGATGAAATAAAAGAATACGAAAGACTTAAAATTATATCACAGATGGCTATGGTTAAGGGGAAAGTAGAATTGTTTGAAAAAAAATATAGATGTTCATTCAACAATTTCACCAAAAAAGTGAAAAAAAGAGAAAATGAAGATTTCAATATATGGAATGACTACATTGAGTGGAAAGCATACGCAAAATCTCTAGAGGAGCTGAAACAGAAAATAAAGGAAATTGATGATGCTGAAGACATTAAAGTTACTTAATACAAATAAAACTATTAAAACCTACACAGTCCTAGACTTCAAACAGGGAAAAACTTTTTACTATCTAAAAATAAAAGCGGTACTGATTAAATAGCAGTATCTTATATATAAGATAAGAGAGTATGTTTCAGACAATGAACGTATATATTCATACCACTGGCAAAGTAAAGATGGTAAACTTATTTGCAGATGGTATAACGCTCCACATTACACATATTTAAAAACTTTTCCGTACCATAAACACATACCAGGAAAAATCGAAGAATCACAGGAAACAGACCTAAAAGATATTTTAAAAAAGATAGAAAATCACCTATATTAAGGTTACTAAAACATCACAATAGAATCAAATCTGTCCTAACAGTAATGGGTGAGATATTAAACAAATTACTTATTTTAGGTATTTGCCTACTTTTTAATTCTTCTCGTAAAAATCTACTTTCATCTACTTCTCTTTAACTTCATCAATAATATTATTTAATCTTTTTCTATAATATGAAAAATTTTTCCAGGTACAATCTTGTGAGACAAAGTGGTCAATATGAGGTATATATCTACCTTTCTTAAGCATCTGCTTAACAATCTCTAATTCACTGTCTATTTTCTCTTTGTTAGAATCCACAAACAATACTCTCTTATCTATACCTCCTATTATCTGAAAATCTGGAAATTCTTTTCTTATTCTAAGTAAGTCATTTCCAGCAGCTCTTTCAAAAGGATACATCCCGGTAACACCAGTCTCAGAAATTAGTGGTATTAAATCTTCAACATATCCATCACTATCTGTAATAACAATATCAACACCTACATCTCTGGCAAAGCTAACCATAGCCTTATATCTTGGAGTTAAAAACTCTCTAAAATGAGCAGGTGATATAAGTGAGCCACCTTTTCCTGCCATATCTTCCCATATAAGTATACAATCTACTTTTACATCTTTTATAATTCTTTCGTAATATACTAACAAAAAATTTAAAAATGTATCACATATATCATGGATAAGTTTAGGGTCATCATACAGTGTCATCATATATCTGGTTATGCCCATTATCTGTCTTGGAAATCCTAAAAAGCCGCCATTTGTGCCTCCCAGTCTTATAGGAAAATCTCTATTCTTTAGTTTTTTAGTAGTAGCATCCCAGTTGGGTGGCAACCTTTTTTCTATAGTATCTTGGTTATAATACTGCTTGTACTGGTTCCAGCTCTCCCAATCCTCAACAGGATGGCTAAGCTCCAAAGGAATTGATGTCATATGAATGTCATTCTTACAGGTCACCCCATAAGAATCTTTATATATTATATGGGTATCTGTTTTTTTAATTATATTTTGGGGAAACATTGGACTATAATCTACTGGAAATTTGGTTAGATATTGGTCTAGTCCAAAGACAGGCTGGATATTCACATCACCTTCCTTTTCCATTTTACGGTAAATATTTTTATTTGCCATTATTGCTATTCCATCTGGAATACCATTAGGTATAGGAGATATCATGTGAAGCCCCTCGGAAAACCATCTTCTTACTGTTCCAGCCCAATATCCAAATTCAACCTTTGGAATTTCAACACTTCCATTATAGGACTCACTTTTCATTCTCATCACTGATAAAAATTTTTCTCGCGAGTTCATTTTTCCTTTTAAATCATCTCTTCTTACTTATTCATTTACTAACAGTAGCTAACATAACTGCAAGAGTTTTAGATGACACTCCTGCTTCTTCAACTATCTCATTTTACTTACTTATTTATTTATTTATCTAATTAACCCAATTTACCAACCTAAGGTTAATCCAGGTGAAAAACTTCTTCTAACATTTCAATTTCGGGTCCAAGTATGGACTTATCTTCTTTAACAAAGTATTTTTCCATATGTTTCTGCCAGCGTGTATTAACATCTGTTTTTCCAAGCTTTGTCATACCTTTTTCATAATTATCTGTTTCCATGTATGAAAATAGTGTCCCATCTTTTCTAAAATAAATAGAATAATTGCTGATACCAGCATCTTTTATAGCCTTTGCCAACTCAGGCCATATTTCATCGTGAGCTTTCTTATATTCAGCCTTTAACTCAGGTTTAATTTTAAATATAGATCCAACTCTAGTCATAGTCTTACTCCTTTTCTATTAATTAAAATATAAATAATAAACTTATATAGCATCCTCTCCTTGCAATCTATCAATACTTTAAGCACAATATCACTAAAGAAAATATTAATAAGAACTCAACCTTAACATTTGAAATTTTTATAGGAATTTTGAAAAATAATTTTCCTAAAATAAAATATCTGTTATTAAATCCATATTATCAGCAAACCGGTAGCCTTTTAAATTTTCATCTATCTCTTTTTCATGCTCAGTTAACTTATCAGCAAGTTTTTTGTACTTCCAGATTATTTTAACTCCTAAGTCAAGTGATTTTACTCTATCATCCCTAGGAACAATAATATCAATAGAAGACCATCCTTCAAAGGAAGTTTTATTTAAATAATAGAAAAACTCCAGTATTTCCCAGAAGTTTATGGTTCCAAATATCATGTCAGGATCTGCATCCTTGTAGTTCTCATTTAGATGTATCTGATATAGTTTATTGTGAGAATCTAGTATAACAAGTGATTCTGCTATTGATTCCTGAGCCATAAAAGCATGGCCTACATCTATTACTCCACCTACATTTTCAAGTCCAACATCATTAATTAACATCATATCTTTTCCTACATTACTAACATATTGTTTTTGTCTGGGATCCTTTGATTTATATTCAACAGCTACCTTAACACTAGGGTCGTATTCACCTATTTCTCTGACAGTCTCTACTATATTTTTCCATCCACCTCTATAGTCAGCTTGAAATGGATAATCAAAACCATCATGAGCTGGCCACAATAGTACACTATCAGCTCCTACCGCTTTTGCAAAATCTATACCTTCCTTGAAAAGTTTTACTGCCTCTTTTCTAATTTTACCCTCTGTAGTACTATAAGCACCATGCTTCCATTTTCTATCACTCCACCCTTCTACTGCAACATTTGAAACTTTTAAATTATAATCAGTAAGTTTTTTTACCAACCTATCAGGATCAGAAGGCATGGGTGGCGTAGGATAAAATACAAACAGGCCAGATAGGCCCTCGATTTTAGACATTATTTCAAGCTGCTTATCCACACTCATTTCATCAAAGTATCCTCCAGGTACATATCTGTCTGCATAAGTTCCCAGACACCATAGGTGTGCATCTACATTAAGTTTCATTATTTCTCCCTTCTTTCTAATTTTTGTTGTTTATTTTTTTCCAGTTTTATCATTAAATTAATTTATAAATTTAAAATTCTCTTTTTCCCTTTTAAAAATCAAATATAAAACATACTCTCGCCAATATATTTCGAGTTCTTGTTTATCTCAATCCATATTTTAAAAAGCTTATAAGTTCACAATATTTTTAAATATCTACCATATGCCTCATCCCATCTGTCTTTATCTTTTGGCTCGTAATTGGTAACTTTAGATGAAGCCAGTGATATCTCTCTTCCCTCTTCTAAGGATTTTATCTCACCAGTGCCCTTTAGCTGCATAAGAAGGTTTCCTACAGAGGTAGTTTCAATAGGACCTGCAACAACTATAGTACTTGTTGCATCTGCAGCCCACTGGCAAAGTAGGCTGTTTTGGATGCCACCACCTACAAGATGAAGGATTTCTATTCTATCACCAGTTAGCTTACCAAGCATATCTAAATCATTTCTAAACTTCATTGCAAGACTTTCATATATACATCTTGAAATCTCACCTACACCCTCTGGAATTTTTTGCCCCTTGTCTTTACAATACTTTTGCAGCACTTTTGGCATATCCACTTGAGGCTTTGAAAATACAGGATCATCTACATCTATAAATGACTTAAATGCTGCAGCTGAAAAAGACATTTTGACTATCTCATTCCAGGATATATCACTACCTTTATCTTTAATCCACCGCTCTCTGCACTGCTGTATTATCCATAGACCGGTTATATTTTTAACAAATAAATTTAATCCTTCAGCTCCACCCTCATTAGAAAAGCCTGCCTTCATGGTTTCATCATTTATTATAGGTATTTTCATCTCTTGCCCGATTATGCACCAAGTTCCCATACTTATAAATGCCCAATTTTTATTTTTACCTGCTACCGGTATACCAGCAACTGCCGAAGGTGTATCATGTGTTACAGGAGCTATAACTGGCATGGTTTCTATTTCTAATTCGTTGCATACATCACCAGAAATACCGCCAATTTTTTCTCCTGGCATAATAATTTCTGGAAATATGTCCTTGGCAAGACCAAGTCTATTAAATATGCTGTCTTCTAATTTCTTTTCCTTCTGATTAAACATAATACTAGTAGTTAATCTTGTATACTCATTAAAGGTTTTACCTGTTAAAAAATAATTAAATATATCAGGTATTGTTAAAAATTTATCTCCATTTACAAATTCTGGGGAATTTTGTAATTTTAATGAATATAAATGAAACAGGTCAAATATAGGACTGACCATAGCACCAGTTAATTTAAATAATTCTTCTCTGGAAATAATCTTATATAAGCTGTCAGCATCAATACTTCTCTTCTCATCCCGATAGTGAACAGGATTTGATATAAGTTTTCCATTTCTATCAATAAATCCAAAATCAGCTCCCCATGTATCAAGCCCCATAGAAGTAATGCTTTTATATTTTTTAATTGAAGACTGAAGACCTATTTTTAACTCTGAGTATAGCCTGAGTATATCCCAGTAAAGTGTTCCTGCTGCATAAACTGGCCTGTTATCAAACCTGTGATTCACTTCCATATCAAATTTACTGCCATCAAATCTTGCTACTACTGCCCTACCATTGCTGGCACCAAAATCAAAGATAAGGTAATTTTTGTACGCCATAATTATCTCCCAATAGTAAAAATTTCTTCAAATCATAAAAAGCCATAAAATATTTTCATAACCATCAAACAGGCAATAATACCAGACAAATCCACCTTGCAGCTCTTAATGCCAAGTGCTTATTCTTTGCTGTTTTAAATTGTCCCAGTTATTTTTAAACAGCTTTTATAAACTCCTTTGCAGCTGTAGCTGCATCGTCTGCATATATCTCTATACCATACCTATCCGCAAAATCCCCTGTTACAGGTGCCCCACCTACTACAAGAACTACTTTATTTCTTAATCCTTCATATTCTATTGCTTTTATATGATCTGGAATATTTGCCAGAGTTGTTGTAAGAAGACCCGAGAAAGCAACTATCTGTAGATTGTACTTTTTTATTGCATCCACAAATTTAAGATAGTCTGTATCTATCCCTAAATCTATCACTTTAAAGCCCTGGTCTTCTGCCATTGTAATTACTAGATTTTTACCTATATCATGTAGATCTCCCTTTACTGTACCTATTACTACTGTGCCCCTCTCTATTATCTTGTTGTCTCCCTTAATTAAAGGTTTTAGCACTTTCATTGCTTCCTTCATTGCTTTTGCTGAAAGAAGCATATCAGGCATGTAAAGCTCACCTGCTCCAAACCTGTCTCCAACCTCTATCATGGCAGCGGATAGAGCTTTATTTACTATATCATGAATAGCTGCTCGATTCAATCTCAAATTTTCTGTAAAAGTTATAGAGTCACCAATTCCTTCTTAAGTTCTTTTTTCTGTTTTATATTATTAATTTCATTAATTAAATATTCATCAATATCGTAACTATCTTCTTTTTTCATCTTCATGTATATTATACCAGTCTGCCATTCTTCATCTATTTCCATAAGTAGACAGCATGCATATCTAATTAAATTTTCTTTATTTGGGAATATAGTAACAACCTTAGAGCGTCTCTTTAACAAGCTATTTAGATTCCCTTCTATTAGATTTGTAGTTCTTATCTTTATGTGATGAGTTTTGGGATACTGATAAAATGTTAATGTCTCTTCAATGTGATCATCTAATAGTTCTGAAACTTTAAGATAGGACTTTCTGTATTTATCAGATATTGAGTTAGCTATCTTTAAAGCCATCTTCTTGTTAGGAGAGTTATATATATGCTTTATATACTTACTTAAAAGCTTTCTCTCATTGTATGGGACTTTAGATAATAAGTTTCTTTTAAAGTGAACCATACATCTTTGATGTGGTGTATTTGAGAATTCTTCCCCAAGTACTTTAACAAGTCCCTTATGATCATCTGATATTGTAAGTTTAGTAGTCTTTATTCCCCTCTCTTTAATAGAGCTTATGTGTTCTTTATAACTTTCTTCGCTCTCATCTATTGCTAAATCTAACTCCAATGTCTTTCTATGTCCAGTAGTATCTACTCCAACAGAAATTAAAAGAGGTCTTTTTACAACACAGCTGTTTTCTCTTACATAAAAGTAATATGCATCTGTGATGATATATTTCTAATGTTTATCTAAGTTTGTAGTTCTACATTTCTTAGCTATAGGATCTAACTCCTTCATTAATCTAGAAACTGTTGATTTAGAAAAACTTAAGTTAGATGATAACTGCTTAGTTATCTTCTTTGTCTTGTTTGTAGATACCCCATCTATTACCATCTGCTGAATAGCTGAAAGCAATGCCTTCTCACTTCTCTGATAACTTTCAAATATGTTAGTTACAAAGGGAAACTCTCTTATTTGTGGTTTCTTTAATTTTAGACTGCCCACTCTTGTATTTAAGCTTCTGTCTTTGTATCCATTACGAGTTCCAACTCTTCTTTTATTATCACGTACATGCTGCTTAACTCCAATCTGTTCTTCTCTTTCAGTTTCCATTAGACTTTGTAATATGTGAGTTAAGAGCTCCTTCATGAAGTCTTCATCTTTTTCTACTGCTTCTTGAAAAATTTCTTTTAATTTAGTACTATCTATTTGTGTCATCTTTAGTGCCTCCTTTTTAAATGTTTTTTAAAACATTATGAAGGATTTTGATGACCCATTTAAGTTTTCAAAGAACAATTTTACAGAAAATATAACACAGTCCCTTTGCCAACTATTTCTATATTTATAAATTATTCATTAAAATAATTTATAAAAATGGTTAATTGTATTTGTTAAAATATAATTAATTTTGGTTGTAAGATGTTTTTTTATAAATATTTTATATAGTATAAAATGGAGTTGTTTAATGAAATGGTATCTAAATTGAGTTATTCTGGTAATGAAAAACAATTAAAATCCAATTTTTATCTTGATTTCCAATCAATTCAACGAATGATACATTACAAAGAGACAAAATATGCAACACATTATCTACATAAATATCCAGCAAAATTCCTTCCACACTTCCCTAAAATTTTTATTAAACATTTTCTTAGTAACCATAGTGAAGTTGTTCTCGATCCTATGTGTGGTTTCGGGACTACTCTAATTGAATGTTGTCTAGTGGGATATAGGTGTATAGGAATAGAAATAGACCCAATTGGTTATTTAATTTCAAAGGTTGCCACTACACCTTTACCAAAGGAAAAATTAAAATTGAGTTTAGACTATTAAAGAACCTTAAGAGATTTTCAATTATAATTTTATATTTTTTATAAAAGAATGTTTGATATTGAATTAATTTAAATAAAGAGGAAAATGTAAAAATATTACAGTTACCTCTTATATTTGTAGTGAAAGAATTATGTAAAATATAAGAAAGGAATTGATATGGCAAAGTATCAAGAATTAGCTAACTCAATTATAACAGGTGATAATGTCAAAAGTAAGGAGATCACCCAAAAATTAGTAAATAAGGGTATTAATCCTACAGAGATTTTAAATGATGGATTAATACCAGGTATGGATATAGTTGGAGAAAAATTTTCAGCGGGTGAATACTTCA
>Ga0209986_10001156_pt1 | contig 25645 bp, 22 predicted proteins | sample BlataG_FD_183168 | JGI IMG/M metagenome (GOLD analysis project Ga0209986, IMG submission 183168) | Deep subsurface microbial communities from Black Sea to uncover new lineages of life (NeLLi) - Black_00105 metaG (SPAdes) (version 2) | ecosystem: Environmental > Aquatic > Marine > Oceanic >... | reverse complement strand
GATGAGATTTTCGCCAATTTTATTGCTGCCCGAAAGCCCGAATGGCGCCAGGAATTAGCGAGAAAATATGAAGTGGAAGAGGCGTTTAATGATCCGGCCACCCGGGAAATCGTTCAAGCCATCATCAACACTGGGAAAGAATACGAAAAAACATCTGATCGCTTCGCCCATGGAGTCCGCTCAACACCAACTATGATCATTAATGGCCGTATGATCATAGGTACCCTTCCCGAGGAGCAGATGCGGGCTATATTCCAGGACCTGGTCGCAAGATATGAAAGCGGAAAAAAGTTCCTCGAGTTTTGGGTTCCCCCGAAAGCCAGAAAAATCAAACGCTAACCGGAAAAAATTAGACATCGAGGAGCCAGTACAATGAAAATAATCGATTTTACAGAAGAGTATGGAAAAGAATATTTTTGTTGCCTTGAGGATTGGTCTGAAGAGATGAAAGAAGCGGGAGATCACAAAGAGAACTGGTACAACAAAATGAAGGACAAGGGTCTGGGAGTAAAGCTTGCAGTTGACGATAATGGCAAAATTGGAGGAATGATCCAGTATTTGCCGGTCGAACAATCTTTTATAGAAGGTAAAAACCTGTATTTTATTCATTGTATATGGGTCCATGGTTATAAGAAGGGAAGAGGCAATTTTCAGAAGCGTGGAATGGGCAAAGCTTTACTAAAGGCAGCCGAGGATGATGTAAAATCAAAGGGTGTAAAAGGTATAGCAGCCTGGGGAATTTCTCTTCCATTCTGGATGAAAGCCTCATGGTTTAAAAAACACGGCTACAAAAAGGTTGATAAGGATAGAGGTACAGTACTTCTCTGGAAACCATTTACTGAAAATGCGGTCCCTCCAAAATGGATTAAACAAAAAAAGAAGCCGGAACTTGTACCTGGCAAGGTCACGGTGACTTCGTTTATCAATGGTTGGTGCCCTGCCCAGAACATTGTCTATGAAAGGGCAAAGAGGGCTGCTTCAGAGTTTGGGGATAAGGTGGTCTTTCAAGAGATCAACACGATGGATCGAGATGTATTTCTTGAATGGGGAATGGTTGATGGTTTATTCATTGATAATAAAAGTGTTAGAACAGGACCTCCCCCGTCCTACGATAAAATCAAGAAGAAGATAAAAAAACGTGTAAAGAAGCTTTAGCAAAAAGGGCAAGTCTTTTATTACTATTGATTGATATTCATTTATTGGTTGAAGCTTTTTTCCAGAAGCTTTAATAATTTTAAATGGAATTATCTAATTTAACACTCATTGTGACAGATGATTGTAACTTTAACTGTCCGTATTGTTTTCAGAAAAAAGAGGAAAAATACATTGATGTTTTCACAGCTAAAAATGCGGTTGATTTTTTCTTTCCTTTTTTGAAACAGAGCTGTGATATCAATTTTTATGGAGGAGAGCCCCTGCTCGCCTTTGAACAAATCAGGGAAATTTTTAACTATATCCAAGATAAAAACAAAAATTTTAAGAAACAGATCCAATGCTCCATTACATCCAATGGCAGCCTGATAAATGACGACATCCTGCAGTTTTTAAACCAGAATAAATTTTTTCTTTTATTGAGCTTTGACGGTCTCGCCCAGGATGTTTCAAGAAAAAAAGGGAGTTTTGCCCCCATTGTTTCTATTTTGGAGAGGCTCATCGGATGCGCGGATATTGAGCTGGAGACAAATAGTGTTTTTACAGCTGATACAGTTGGTTATCTTTCCCGATCCATTAGATTTATCATTGAATCGGGGGTGCCCACTGCTAATATTTCCTTTTCCAATCTTCCGCCCTGGAGCGAATCTGCACTTGTCCTCTTAAAGAAGGAATTATCAGAACTACAGGGATTTATTCTATCATTTTATAGGGAGACAGGTGCAATTCCGGTAGCCAATTTCAGAAAAAATTTAAGTGAAAACGTCTTTGCTTGTTATGCCGGGAAAGACCGTATTGCTTTGTCACCGGATGGGAGTTTATGGGGGTGCTGTTTTTTCTATGATTACTTCAAAGGTAAAGAAAAATCAAAGGAGTTTCTCAAATACTGCTTTGGAAGCCTTGAATCATTTATGGAAAATCATGAGCGGATTTATCCTGAAATCCTAAAGAATTATTCAAATCTTCGTATGGAATATTTTTTCACGTCAAATAACTTCTGTATGTTGTGTGAAAAGATGACAGATTGTGTAGTCTGTCCCATTGATGCTGCTTTTGGGAGTTCGGTTATTGGGAAAATACCTGGCTGGGTTTGTAGGCTCAGGAAAGTAATGAGAGAAGAAAAGCTCAATTTCTTAGAAGACTTAGAAAGCCTGAGTCATTCGTAATCAAAAAAAGAAAAAGCAGAAATTATTCCTGAGTTGATGCTCCTAATGCAGGCAACTGTTTTCTGGCATCTGATATTTCTAATAGTCCAGGATCGACATTAACTCAGATTCCGAGAAATTTTTTATAAAACTCGACAGCTTTTTCCTTATTGCCCTGCGCCTGATAAATTTTACCCAGCCTATAAAAAACTAAAGAATATTTATCACCCCATCGAAGTAAATTGTTGAAATTGAAATTTATTACGTGAAAAAGTAAGATAGTTAATAATAAGGTTAAAGATGCAAAGAAGAGGTTTACTGGACTTCAAGGGAACTCTTGGGATTAAGTTTCGTATAATTATATATAGTTATAGAAATTAAAATGTCTTATTCACTAATTAAAAAAGAAGGTTCTCATTATCACAAGAATAACTTTAGGAGCTTGGTTCAATGAAAAAGATTATTTTTCTAATCATAATTGTGGTGGTAGTCGGTGTTCTTTTATTTCTGGCAGTAAAAGGCTGTCAGAACCGCGGTAGCAATCAGCCCTTAAACACCGCAACAGTGGAAAAGGGGAACATATCGAAGACTGTTGTTGCCACCGGCAAGGTTGAACCGCTGTACAAGGCTGAAATCAAATCAAAAATAGGAGGCCTTGTTAAGCAGTTTTTCGTTGAGGAAGGGGATCATGTGACTTTTGGCCAGAAATTGGTGAAAATTATTCCAGGAGTCACGCCCGTAGAAATGGTGCTGACCCGAACCGAAGTAAAAGCCGCAGCATATGACAAGACCGTTGCCGAAAAACAATATCTTAGGACTAAAGAGCTCCTTGAGCAAAAAATGATCTCGCCCGAAAAGTACGATCGGGCTGAAGCGGATTATCGCACTGCTAAAGCCCGCTTTTACGCAGCCATGGCGCGATTACGGGTGCTGGAGCAGGGGTCAAATGTAAAGTCGGTTATTGAGAGTGTTGAAATCAGTGAGCAGGATTTGCGTGAGATTGAAAAGGAAACTAAGGAGGCCATTTCCAGTATGACGTTGAACGCTCCTATCTCCGGTATTATCCTTTCAAGGGACACCGACAAAGGAAGCGCGGTCATCCCCATTTCTTCAGCTTACGGAGGAACAGTCATCATGACAATTGCCGATGTTTCTGAGAAACATTTTCGAGGCGATGTGGACGAGGCGGATATCGGAAAAGTGAATCTTGGCCTCCCAGTTAAAATCTATGTTGAAGCTTATCCTGATGAGCCTTTTAAAGCAAAGCTGACACACATCAGTCCCCAGGGTCGTGAGGAAGAGGATATCGTTAACTTTGAGATCAGGGCAACAATCAATGACCTGGAGAATAAACTACGTGTGGGTATGTCAGCGGATGCTGAGCTCATTCTGGAAGAACATAAAAACGTTCTGGTCATTCAAGAGGGCGCAATAATATACGAAGATGGGAAAACTTACGTTAATGTCAAGGATGATACAGTTCAGGAAGGCAAACGTAAAGTTGAGATCACCAAGGGCATATCTGATGGTCTTCGAACCGAGATTTTGTCAGGCCTTGAAGAAGGCCAGGTTGTAATTATTCCCAGGTAGAGCCGTCACGTGAGCTTTTATTATCTATCCATTCAGGGCTGTATCCGTTTGAGTTTGCCCTGTATTTAGGATTTTGTTATGCTTTTTTCCGAAATAGTAAGACAAGCCTCTGCAGATCTGAAAGCGAACCGCCTTCGAAGCACCCTCACGCTTTTTGGAATCATCTGGGGCATTGTAGCCATCATGATTCTACTGGGTTGGGGATTTGGTTTTCGAGATATGATGCTGGAAGGTATGAAGAAGATCGGTGAAGACCTGGTTGTTTTTTTACCCGGTCACACATCCATCGGTGTTGGAGGATACAAAGCCGGACGACCAGTTGTCCCGGAAATGATGGATATAGAGGCTATTAAACTTCAATGTCCTTCAGTAGCCGAGATTAATCCGCAGATATCCCGGTGGTTCTTTATTAAAGCCGGGACGGAATCCCGCCAGTACAACATGCGGGGCGTCCTGCCGGTTGTTAAAACGATGAACAACTGGCAGGTGGCAGAAGGGCGGTTTATCACTGAAGATGACGTTAAGAATCGCCGGCGTTTTGCGTTTGTAGGGAATAATATCAAAGAGCAGCTTTTTGCTGATGAGTCCGATCTTGTAGGTAAAAAGATCAGGATTAATGGAATTTCGTTCCTTATCGTAGGTGTGGGTGTTGATAAAAAATTACAGTCATCTACCATAAATAGCCGGCATGACGACCAGATTTTGGTCCCTCTAAGCACGGCACTGCAGTTATGGGGAGACGGGAAAAGCCTTGATATAGTGTTCGCCTCTCCAAAGGAAAGTTACTTATCTGGCCAGGTAGTGACCGAAATACGCAGTGTTATGGCAGAACGCCACCACTTTGATCCCGAGGACACAGAAGCATTGTTTATTTTGGAATTTGCCTTCTTTGAGAAGATGTTCAATCTCCTAGCCCTGGGATTAAACATTCTCCTGGGTCTCATCGGAATCATCACCCTCTTTATAGGGGGTGTTGGGGTGATGAATATAATGTTTGTCTCGGTGCAGGAACGCACCCGTGAAATAGGCATCCTTAAATCCGTGGGAGCAAGGAAACGCGACATTCGACTCCAGTTTTTGGCTGAATCGCTCTTTATTACGCTGCTGGGCGGACTCACAGGTTTTCTGCTGGGTTCAGCTCTGCTGGGAGCGATTAACCTTTTGCCTTTACCGCCATATATCCCTCTCCCTCAGAACTCAATTGAGCTCTCCTTGATAGTTGTTTTTGTGATGATCCTTACCGGAGTTATATCCGGGTACATTCCGGCAAAAAACGCGGCTGAGATGGAGCCTGCTAAGGCGTTACAATACGAACGGGGTGAAACTGCTGCAGGCAAAAAAATACCAAAGCCTCTCTGGGTCTCTCGAACGCTGACAGGCGAGCTTATCGGACAAGCCTTTCTCGAGATTCGCAGCAGCAAGTCCCGGAGTTTTCTCACGATGTTCGGAATTTTTTGGGGTATTGCTGCCGTTATTATACTTATTGGATTCGGCACAGGTTTTCAGGGATTTTTTGGACGTGAATTTGGAAAAATGGGTGAAAAGACCATATTTGTGAGCGGGGGGCGTGTAAAAAGCGAAAGAAATACTTATCGGGAAGCAAGAAGAGTACGCCTCTCAGAAAAAGATGTAAAGGCACTCAAGACGTTTCCTACTGAAGTAGAAGATGTGCTTCCGGAATATGATTGCAGGTTTCCTGTAGTGAAATACGGCAGCGAAAGCCGCGCTGTACACACCCTGGGTGTAGTTCCGGAGACTTTAAAGATGCGGAATTTTCTAGTTGCCATGGGAAGGTTTATAAATCAAGGAGATGTTGAGGAAAGCGGGAGGGTCTGTTTTTTAGGAGCGAACATCCATGAGCGTCTCTTCGGGAGCCGTACACGCGATGTTACAGGAGAGTTTGTTAACATCAACGGGATCCGTTATCTTGTGATAGGGACTGCTCAGCCCAAAGGCCTTCAGATGTCTATGAACACTTCCTACGATGATGATAAATTGCTTATCCCGTTTACGGCTGCTTTAAAAGACTTCAGTGGTGAAAAATACGTGTCTCGTATACTTGTCTCGCCGGTTCATAAGGACCGTTATCCGGAGACCGAGCTGGAGATTCGCAAAACTCTGTCCAGGCTGCACAGATTTGATCCTGAAGATGAAGATGCTTTAAATGTATTTAGCATGTTAGAAGGCATGGATTTTCTGGGTTATATTGTGTTAGGACTTCAGATATTCCTGGGTGGTGTGGGAGTTATCACTCTGATGATCGGCGCGGTTGGAGTGATGAATATCATGTTATTTGTTGTCACCCAGCGTACTCGGGAAATTGGCATTCGCAGAGCTGTAGGAGCGCTTAAGAGACATGTTTTCCAGCAGCTTTTTACAGAGGCTCTAGCTATTACATTTATCGGAGGGCTGATTGGGCTCGGGATAGGCTGGGGCTTAAATGCCGGACTCTCAGTTCTTGTCGAAATACTTCGGAGTCAAAACACACAGCTCATGATGCTTTTTTCGCCGGAGAATTCGTTATTTGCATCCATAATCACTGTTTTTTTCATGATAACGGCTGGTTTTATAGCCGGACTGACGCCAGCGCTTCGTGCTATGCGGTTAAATATTGTTGATTCCTTACGCTACGAATAAAAGTGAAAAAATGGTGTTTATGCTCAGTAATTAGGTAACACTTTCTGTAATGATATAGAAGATATAAAAGTCATTGCGAGCGACCGTAGGGAGCGTGGCAATCTCATAAGATAAGAGGCTGGCTGTGTTAAATAACAATTAGCCTTTCATATTTATTTGTGTTATTTAATTAAGATTATGGAACTGAGCGAATTAGCGGGTAAGCAAAAACAAGTTAGGAGAAAGATATTCTCAAAGGTAAAAAAAAAATTATGTATTAAGGGAGGTTATAGTGAAAGAACTGGTTGAATTGATTGCCAAAGCATTAGTGGACAATCCGGACAAGGTGAAGGTTTCCCAATTAGACGGAGAACAGAGCTCGATCATTGAATTAAAGGTTGCTCAGGAAGATTTGGGTAAGGTTATCGGAAAACAGGGAAGAAATGCTCAGGCTATCAGAGTTATTCTCGGTGCTGCTGGAATGAAACTGAAAAAGAGAGTCAATCTCGAGATATTAGAAAAAGAGTAATCTGGTCAGCATAGGAGAATATCAGGAACTGGAGACAGACCTTGAATACTCCATTTCTGTGGGGCTGCGCTATACATTCGAGTCTGTCTACAGCAACGTAGTCAATCCTCGTTTTGGCGGAGTTCGTTTCCGAGGTTATGGGAGAAGGTAAGAGTTTTTCTTTTTTTAAGCGGGGTCGGACCAAGCTAATATATACTCATTTCAAAAAATTAATCCCTCTTTTTTCACAAATAATTCTGCTTAAATGTGCTTTTTTTGAGGTTGAAATATTGGAATCTACTCATACTTCAATGCCCTCACCGGATCGGCCAGAGCCGCTTTGACGGCCTGGAAACTCACAGCCAGAAGGGCAATCCCCAAAGCCGAAGCTCCAGCAAGTACGAAGAAAACCAATTGATGGTTAAGGCTGATGCGGTAAGCAAAGCCGTTCAGCCAGAAATGCATAGCCAGATAAGCCGCTGGCCAGGCAATCAGGTTGGCGGCCAATACCCAACGGGAAAATTCCTTGGATAAAAGCATTATGATTTGTGGTGGCGAAGCACCCAGGACTTTCCGGATGCCTATCTCTTTTGTGCGCCTTTCGGCCGAATAAGCGGCCAACCCCAATAATCCCAAACAGCCGATAAACACGGCAAGACCGCTGAAATACTCGAAAAGCCGCTTGAGGCTAGCCTCGGACTGATACCTTCGCTCGAAAACCTGGTCAAAGAAAAAATAGTCAAAGGGCGTGTTCGGGAAGATCCGGGACCAGGTGTTTTCGACAAATTTGAGATGTTCGGTCAGGTCCTCCGATTGGATCTTGACAGATACATACCGGTTGTTTCGCGTGCTGAGAAAGAGCTTCAAGGGTTGGATGGATTCCCGAAGGGAGCTGAAATGAAAGTCCTTGATGACTCCGATCACGGTGAAGTTAAACCTCTGAGCCCCGAACGTCTGGATCACTTTTTTTCCGACGGGTTCCTCCCATCCGAAACGCCGCACTGCCTCTTGGTTGAGAATGATCGAACGGGAAGCATCCGGACTTTGTTCACTGGACCTGGTATCGGAGGGAAATTCAGGGGAAAAGTTACGGCCGGCAATCAATTCTATTTCATAAGTATCCAAAAAATCGTAATCTACTCTGTTATGCATGATCGCAATGGTTTCCTCATTGACGGCCCCTTCCCAGGTCACTTCGTTATACATCCCGATCGAGCTAGGAAGCATGAGCGATCCGGTCACGCCTCCGATATTGGGATTGCCCAAGAGCGCGGATTTGAGCGGCTGCAGATCCTTCGAAACCGAGTTTCTGTCGTTGCGAATGACCACGACTTGATCCTTTTCAAAGCCCAAAGGCCTGTTTAAAAGAAAAAACAGTTGCCGTCCGAAAACCATGGTGGAGATAATCAGGATGATTGAAATCGCAAACTGAGCAACCACCAGGACCTTTCGGAACAAAACACCCCGGGTCCCGCTTGTAAGTGCGCCTTTTAAGACTCCCGCGGGTTGAAAAGCTGAAAGAAATAGGGCAGGATAGCTTCCTGAGAGGAATCCGACCAGGAGAAAAATCCCCGCCAATCCGGCCAGAATTTCTACTTTAAAGAGATTGCCGGTTTCCACGAACTGACCGGTCAAGCTGTTTAAAACAGGCAGGAATGTCAGGCTTAAGACAAACGCCAGAATCGTAGACACCGCGGCATAAATCAGACTTTCGCCGATAAATTGCCGGATTAACTGCTGGCGGGCTGCTCCCACAACCTTACGCAAACCCACTTCTTTGGCCCGGTTGGAAGAGCGGGCCGTGGACAGGTTCATAAAATTAATGCAGGCCACTAATAGAATCAATCCTCCCACCGCCAGAAGGATGTACAGCGAGTTGATGTTTCCTGTGGGGTCGGCATTGGAAAAAAGGTGCATCCGCTTCAATTGGTCAAGGTACAGTACACGATCATCATCTTCACGAACATGGCGCCGTAAAACCTCCTGGATTTTGGCCTCAGTTTCCTTCATCGAATGCTCCTCGGGCAGCATGATGTAGGATTTAACTTGCTGGCTCAGCCAGTTCTGGAAGTATGAGTCGGGAGCCAACTTTCTCACAGTTTCGAAGGAAACAAGAAAATCAGGGCGTATATTGCTGTAGCGGGGATGATCTCTCATCATTCCAGTGACCTTCAGGGAAAGAGAATTGTTCAGGACCAGAGTTTTTTCCAAGGGATTTTCATTTCCGAAGTATTTTTCCGCCATTTCCTCTGTCATCACAACTGAATACGCGTCGTTCAAGGCCGTAGCTTTGTTTCCGGACAACAGGGGAAAGTTGAACATCTCCAGGATCCCGGGATCGACAAAGGCCAATCCATTCTCGTAGAATTTTCGATCCTCATGCGCTACAAGACTCTGAGAAAAGGAAACAAAACGGGTAAAATGGGTGACCTCCGGGAGCTCTTTGTTTAGAGTCTCTGCCAAGGGAACTGGCGAAGAGGTGACGCGGTAGGCTTGATTGGCACGTTTATGCTCGACATTGATCCGGTAGATCCTGTGAGCATTTTTATGATGGCTTTCATAATTAAATTCATACTGTACGACCAGAATGATCAGAACCACGCAGGCGACTCCAACCGACAGGCCGGCCAGGTTGATCAAGGTATATCCCTTTTGCCGTTTCATATTACGTAAGGTGACTTTTAAATAATTTTTAAACATGATTAGACTCCATAGTGCAGAGTAGCCAAGGCCTCACTTTGTTTGCGGATTAAGTAATTTGTGCTTGTCAAAATAACCTATAATTTCTTTTATGCCATAAAACTTAATCTATTAATATATACGAGAATAAAAGAAATAGAGTTTATAAGAAATAAAAAAAAATGACATGATTAAAAATCAGGAAATTATTTAAGCAGCGGAGCAGGCCAATTCCAAGCCTATAAGGAAGTTGTGCCCGGGAGGAATGAGCCCGTATATGATCTATTTCTTTTCTTTTATTTCCTTTAACTTTGCGTCAGCGGCGGATTTATCATCAATGGGCGGAACTTCATTTTTGTATTTTTCATCTAATTCCTTATCAAGCGCCTCTCCGCCTGGCGAATTCTTTAACAACTTCTCCTCCTCCTTTGTCAAGCCTGTTTCTTTTATCAGTTTACCTTTATTGTTTTTGATTATATCAACTGCCAGTTTGCGTGAGCGCAGTGAATGAAGAGCAGAGAGAATGTATCTTTTGCGAAAATGCAACCTTCGAGCAATTCTTTGATGACGCAAGCACCTGCCAAGCCCATCGTATTTTTCTCCCTCTTTTGCAACCTTTTGGGCATAAATAATAACAAGCCTGGTCCGGATAAGTACCCTGAGAGATCTCCGTTTTTTAACAAGCTCAAGCGTTGTCCTTTTCTTTGATTGTGTTTTTGCTCTCTGCACAGCAATTACATCTGTTGAGGCAAAAATCAATAACAGAAATAGAACTGAAACGAAACTTTTTAATGTCTTTAATTTCATTATGCTGAACTCCTTTTTAAAATGGAATGGGCAATACAGGATTTGACCCCATGACTTCTACCGTGTGAAGGTAGCACTCTACCCCTGAGTTAATCGCCCAGCCCATATATTTTTATTCAAATCATCCTCATTGTCAATTTTTTCTATTTGCTCGGCCCACCATTCCTCTTTGGATGAATGTTTTTACAGCCGAAGCACGGCAATCTTTTACAATGATATTGTCATTGCGAAGAATGTAGTGATGGGGCAATCTCACAATTTTTATTTTGTAGTAGTTTGATTCATCAGGCTCACATTATTTATGATAGGTTGTACTCAGAAAAGAAAAATTTCAGAAAATAAGGAATTATCCCTGTAAACCTTCGAAAATCATGCGTTTGGGATTTAAAGCTTTTTGATATTTTTAGGGATTTTTCTATATTTTTGACAAATTTTGGTCACAGTTTGGTCACAGCATTTAATTTTTTCGTTTGACACAACTCTTTTGATTTATTACTTTTTATCGCATAGCTCTTTGAGATACAGATCACAAACTCCAGAGGCTATCGAGCTTGGTGCTCTAACTTTGCATGTATAAAAATAGATGGGGGGAGGTCAAGAGATTGAGAGTTGCCGCTTAACCCGTTGGCGGGAGCGAGGGATATTTTGGCTGTTTTCGGCTTTTGGAAGAATCAGCTTCCTTAATCAGTCTAATAAGATGAAAACTTTTCAAATGGATAACACAAAGCCGAGTCTTAAGGATATAAAAATTAAATAAAATCGCTAGGAAAAGAACATGCAAATTTCCGTTCATCTTTCGGAAAACCGCAACCACAAGATACGCATCTTCTCCGGGGGGATGAAGCAGCGCATAGGGATCGCCCAGACCTTGCTCAAGCTGCCCAGGGTCCTGGTTGTGGACGAGCCCACCGCAGGACTGGACCCGAGGGAAAGGATAAAATTCCGAAACCTGTTGTCCGAACTGGCCAAGGACCGCATCGTGATCTTTTCCACACACATCATCGAAGACATCTCCAGCTCCTGCAACAAGCTGGCCGTTCTCCTGGAGGGGAGGGTTAAATTCGTCGGCTCCCCTCAGGACCTGGTCGAACGAACCCGCGGGAACGTCTGGCAGGCCCTCATCCCGGAAAGTGATCTGGACAGGGTCAGACGAACCACCAACGTTGTCCATCATATGCGGGACGCAGGCAAGGTCAGGGTACGGATACTGGCCGAAGAACAACCCCTGGCAGAGGCCAAGCAGGTAATCCCCACCATGGAGGATGCCTACATGTGGCTGATGGGCCGGACGGAGCGGAAGCAAGGAGGCCAGCCGTGAAGAGGATCAAAACCGTCGCCGCATTTTTAAGATACAACGCTCTTCAAATATTCGGGGAGCGGTTTGTAGTTTTCCTGGGACTGGCCCTGGGCCTTTTTTTTCTGGTCCTTTTTATCGGCCTGCTGGGAAGGGGCGGGGCGCCTAATTCGGAGCGGCTGTACAACTATCTTCTCGCGCCCGGCATTCTGCTTGTCTTCTATCCTTCGGTGTACGGCATCCAGAGGGACCAGGACACGCGCATGGTGGAAACACTTTTCGGCATCCCCGGATTACCGCTACAAAGTCTGGTTGACACGACTGGTGACGCTCTACATCATCATCGCCGTTATGATATTCGCCCTGGTTCTCCTCTGCAAGATCACCCTGGCCGACTTCCCCGTCTGGCGTATGGTCTCTCATGTTATGATGCCGGTAATCTTCCTGGGGAGCCTGGCCTTTTTCATCTCCGCCCAGTCCACCAGCGGCAATGTCACTGCCGTAATTATGGTTATTTTTCTCATGTTCTTTTGGGTGCTGGGGGATGAGCTTCAGAACAGCAGCTGGTTTCTCTTCCACAATCCCTTCCGCAACGTTGAAGCCCTCAGGTCGGTACTCTGGGCCCAGACCACATTCTACAACAGGCTTTATCTTGTCCTGGGATCGGTGGTCGCGACGCTGTTTGCTCTTCTCCGTCTTCAGAACAGAGAGAAATTTATTTAGCCCCAGAGGTCGCTTAAATCTGGAATCACTAACGAGAGCGTCAATGTGATTAGGCGACTTTTCAATATTCTTTTCATTCTGATTGCATTTCTCTTTTTAGTATAGATTTTCACTTACCTCCCAGTTTGCCATTCTTCTCAAGTTCATCGGCAACATAACCCAGCTCGAGGGATTCCAGCGTGCTTCGTTTGGGGTATCCTGAGCTCGTGTCCCAGCCCTGGAGGCGATAAAATCGTGTTTTAAATTCATCGAATTTGTTTCTGTCTAGCTTTCTCCTGGAATAGCCGTAGTAATCCCATTTCCCATTCTCTTTACCCGGCATATATGCATTACGGACATCAACGGGGAAAAGCGGTATCTTGTCATATACGTTATCAGCGAAATGAACCATATTCCTATGACGGCCTTGAAGGGTCCAGATGGCATGGTCCAGATTCCAGATCTTGCGGCCGAGATCTATACCGTCCCGAAAAGAAAAGTTCTTTCCCGTTACCGCTTTTACATATTTTGGTTCGGCAATACCGGTTGAGCCGATTTTATCAGGTCTGTGAATATTCACGAAATCGGGCCAACGGCTATCGCAGAAAAGCATGGATTGTTTCCAGAAGCGGGTGTAATATCGCTGCCAGGAGACCATTTTGGCCATGTGCTCGGAATAGATGTTATTCTCACTGAAATCGAGCATATCCAGGTCACCTTGAAAGGGAATCATTTTGTCGGTTACGATTTTCACGACTTCTTCGGCAGTAATACTGGGTTCTCTACCCGAGCTTTTGGCATTAGAAGCCTCCCATTTAATCCAGTCAAAATCGTGCTCATTGATGTCCCTGTCGCCCAGCAACGTGCCGTAGCCCCAATAAACCTGAGCTCTAGGCTCCTTGTGTACCGGTATACCCCAATAGGGAAATGCGAGTATGCCGCTATCAAGATCCTGTTTTCTTCTTCCCCATTTTTCGGCAGCCCTGACAAATCCAACGGAAATATCTCTGCCGAACTGGTTTTCATTGCCTTTACCATCGTTACCGTAAGCGAGCATCTTCACAAATTGCTCAACAAACTCCTTACTTCCATACTTGCTGAAATCAAGAGGGCAATCAGGGATTTTAGCTGTTTTCAACCGACGAGTCTGTTGAAGAATACGGATATACACAAGACCGAAAATCATTTCCACAGCATTGAGACCGTATCGATTGATCAGATCACTGGCTGATCGCTGGATATCAAGGTTAAGGGCATCCGCATAAAAGGAGGAAGAAATGCATGACGCTTCATTACCTGAGGCGTCTTTGTATCTAGCCCGGCAGCCAGAATGGCATCCCAAACAGGCCTGGGGTCTTTGGTCAATCTTCGGGCGGCCTCCTGTCCAATCTATGATAGGCGCAGGCGGGCTTTGAAATTGAAATGAGCCCCAGGTTTCTTTTAAATGGGCAAGATCGAAGGCGTAGTCTTTCTTCTGCCATAGTCGAGTTGCAATGAGCATTTTTGGATCGTTGATTCCCACCTGCCCGGTTCCGATCACACTGATTGCCTTAAGATTTTTTGATCCAAAGATAGCCCCGAAACCACCTTGCCCCGCTGCATTACTGGCATCGTGTATCAAGCAGGCTAACCGGCTCTGATTCTCTCCAGCCGGCCCAATGGTAACCACCGCCGGACGCTGAGTTGTCTTACCTCCTTCTTTACCGGAAGGACTATTCCAATTGCCATATTTCCCGCCTGAGAGCACATACTCCCAGATGGTTTCCTGGCAATCCCATGTTTCCTTACCCCAAAGCGATAGTGGAGCACAATCCCTGATTCGAACCTTGCCATCTCTAATGTCAATCCAGACCGGTTTATCTGCTTTCCCTTGGATGACAACCCCATCCCACCCGGCAAATTTAAGCATGGCTGATAATCTGCCGCCAAAATTGCTTCGTGTGAACCAGCCGATAGGATAGGATTGGACCCCGATTCCCTGTAACTCTGTTCTGCCCGAAGCTGCTGGAACCAGGGTTCCGGATAGTGGAGAGGTCATCATGGTAACCACATTGGCCGGATCAAAGCCATCGATTGTTTTGTCTTTGACCAGGTCAAAAAAGATTGCCGATCCCATACCATGTCCTCCCATCCAATGCTGGTACTTGCTGGTAGGTATGGCGCCGACTTTTCGTTTAGTTAAGTCCAATCTTAGTATTTTTCCTGCATAACCGTTCATTTGATATTCCTCCCGATTGCTCTTTTTAACTGTCTGGGTAGCCGAGTATCCTCCAATTCCGGTCCCGCAAATTCACTTTATACCCACTATCTCCTTTTTGCTTGGGGATTTTCTTTGTAAACTTGATGGCGCCCACGGGGCATACTTCCACACAGGCTTGTTTCCCATCAGGTCCTCCACCTGCTTCATCCCAATGAAAAGGGGCATTGGCGCACAGGTCGCATTTTCGACTCCTGGCCTCACTGCCATAATCTTTATCGGCTGCAAGAACCGCTCTGCTTGGCGTATAGGGGCAAACATCATAGCAGGTACCGCAGCCAATACATTTCTCTTTATCCACCATTCTCACATTGCCATACTTGGCATTTGCTTCCAATGCATCTGTAGGACATTCCTTCACACAGGGGGGATCCACGCATTGGCGGCATTGCTCGATAGTCAAATCATTTGGAAAGGACTCAAAGGAATTTTGCATTATCTGGATTCTAGACAGAGAAAGGCTCTCCACACCTTCATGAACTAAAGAACAGGAGAGCATACAACTGGCACATCCCTGACATTTCTTTATATCCACCAAGAGATACCCGTCTGAGGGTGGGATTTCATCTGCCGCAGACAGATTCCATCTAGTTCCAGCCACCAAAACGATAGTTCCAGTGACTTTGATGAAATGTCGACGAGTAATTTTAGTATTTTTTTTCTTTTGACAATTCATTGAACGACCTCTCATTGTTGGAGTTTTAAAGCCAGGGATTTGACATCCTGAAATAAGATTATCACACCCAAAACGACAAGGTCAAAGACTCAAAAAGCAGCCACAAAGGCCCTCAACAATACTCCCCACTCTCCTCGGTTGCCATTATGAGCTCCTGTTGGACATTATGTGGCGGAGGCGGCCGTTCAGCCTCAAGGGTCAGTTCGAGGTGGGCGATAGAGGATTCGAACCTCCGACTTCTACCGTGTGAAAGGAACACTCTACCTCTGAGTAAATCGCCCAGCCCATATATTTTTATCCAATTCATCTTCTATTGTCAATTTTTTCTATTTGCTCGGCCCTTCATTCTTCTTTGGGTGAATGTTTTTACAGCCGAAGCGCGGCAATCTTTTAACAAGTTTTGACTTGCCCCTCCCCGTAAATGTACTAATTATAAAGTTAAATTTACAGCAATATCAAAGATTTCCAACCGGTCCCATTCAAGCCAATACTTAATGGCAAGTTTTCGCACATATTTCCAATAACCTTTGGTGTTCATGCCGTACAGTTCAATTCCTTTCCTTATATCGCTCCTTATGATATTCCAATACTGGTCTTTTAATCTGAGATAAACTGTTCTTTTTTTAAAAGTGAAAGCTGCTTTTGGTTGAAATGGAGGGTCCGGGGAAACTGTGATCAATCCATGTCCAACTGTCCCACCCGTGCTTACCTGCAAACCGTCATTCATGCAGCTCAGAGGGGGTGTGTTTCCCGCACATGAAATAATGGAGATGTCATCTATACCAATATGAAAATACTGTCGGGCTCTTAGCCCCATTTTTGCCCCGACTATCGCATATATTCCCAGATGACCATGTAGCTCGTTGGTGAGTACACCTATACGCCATTCTTCTTTTCCATGCTTCTGGATAATACTCTTCATATAGGGACGTACATCATCAGCAAACAACTCAGGAATATCAGGAAATCCTTCAAACACTTTACTCTCAACTTGATTTCGGCTTATTAATATCTCTCGGTATTTGGCTTTGACACTTTCCCAATCCTGCACTTGGATTAATTTGTGATGGTCTGCTTTTTTGCTTGTCTGGCATGTAAAAAGTTCAGGATGCAGCAGGTAAACAGGCAGTAAATCGTCCCAGAATTCGAGATGCCCTGTCTTTATCCGTTGCATAACTTTCTTATTGTTATGAGTGGTAACAATCTTTTCCGCATAAGGTGAGTTTAGAGCACTAACAGACTGAAGTAATTCCGGAGTAAATACCGGAGTATCAGTTCCACGGTTGCTAACCGCTTCCACTACAATAGGGATTGATAACACAGTATGAGCTGCATTTTTATCAAACTCATAATTTGTCCCCGATAAATGGTCAATGTTATCGTTGTACCAGACAATTCTTTTTATTTTTTTTTGAATTTGAGGCTTTGTTTTTAGTGCTTCTGCAAGATTTGTTAGCCCTCCCAAACACACAAAGAGTACAGGTTCTTCCTCGGATTCAAGTGCTGACAGGATTGTGTCGGCAGCATTATTTCCATTTTTAATCTTAATCCTTTTTTCTTCTCCCCATTGAACATTGCGGTTAAAGGTCCGCCACGGAGGAATTTTATCCTGGATCACTCGTCCCGCTCCGGTCGGAATTCCTTCATGACCAAAGCTTTTTAGCAGGGATTTTACTTTTATCAATCCATGTTCAGGATCGACTACTCCATCCGAAGTCGTAAACGCCAGGACTTCGAATTCTGGAGAGGCAAGGAATAAACAAATGGCTCGAAGGTCGTCAATGGCTGTATCCGTATCAATTATGACATGATACCTGGCTTTTCCGGAATGAGCATGAGAAAACAGCCCTCCCAATAGCAACAATAAGATGAGGGGGAAAAAGCATTTTAATATGGATTTATATTTAGAAACATAAGGTGAGACCATGTATATCTTTATACCTCCTAAATCTAACAAAATTCCAGTATAAACAAAAAATCAGGGAGAAAATAATAACAACTTTTATCCTTTAATGCTTGAGTGTTAAACCCAGATTGATATTCCTCTTTGGCATGGGATAGGAGCCGCTGCCCAGGCCGGGCAGCTCCAAATAAATAAGGTAGTTGGTATCAAGGATGTTATTGAGGTCCAGGAAAACATTAATATATCGGCTCAGTTCAACTACTACTCTCGCATTGAGCAATAGATATGAAGAAAGAGGACTCTGTGAAAAATTTGCGCCAAAATAATCAGTGATGTACTGACCTTGGAGGGAAGCAAATAAGGCTTTGTCCTCGAATCGGAAGGATAAATCCCATTTCTGACCGGGTCTTCCTTTGGTATTTTCACGGGGATCGAGATAGGTGAAAAATAAATGTGAAGAAAGTTTCCGGCTGAATCTGGCTTTAATCCCCGATTCAGCTCCCGTGAAGGTGAATTTTCCTGTATTCATAAAAAGGAATTGTGGGGGAGGGGCAGGATTAGAAACAGTTTCGATAAGGTTAGAGCCCAACATCCGGAATAAAGTTATATTAAAATCAAGCCAAGATACAATTCTCTGATCAAATCCGATTTCAAAGTTCCAGACCCTCTCCGGTTTTAGAGCTGGATTGGCTGCCGGATACATGAAGAGCTCATTGAGCTGGGGAGAACGAAATCCCTTGTTAATCATTCCTCTTAGCCGGGTACTATTATTAGCTTGAAAAACGGCACCCCAATGGGGACAAATTTCATACCCATAGAGTGAGTCTCTGTTGAGCCTCATCCCGGTTGAAAAAATCCACTTTTTTTTGAATACATATTCATCCTGGAAAAAAAAAGCAGCTTCGTTCTTTTTCCATTCTCCAACTGGAAAGGAGTAGCTTTTTCCTCCGATATTTCTTGCGTCGATTCCAACAGATAATTCATGGTTTGAAATTCGATTGGTAGTAAAACGGAAAATCCCACCGTTGATGTAATCCCGTGAATGCCATCCGTCTGAAAACTGATGATGTCCGAAATTGCGGTATACCTTGAACAGAAGCTCATCTTTGTCTCGTTTCTTTTTTAATGTGAAATCCACGGCTCCTCTTTTGTAGTCATTCCAGAAATCAGTCAAGGGAAATTCGATAGAACCAGCTTCGTATTTTTTCCCCGTGAAATATTTGCCGCGCAGGCTTATCTCAAGGCCATCTGCCAGATTGTATATCATCTTTCCGGTAAAGGCATTTCCCGTATACCCGGAATTTTCTATATGACCATCGCTTTGTCTATTGTCTAATGTGAAATAATATTTGAATTTTTTCAAGTTCTGCCCATATTTCAAATTTAATTGCCTGGTGTCATAGCTTCCGTAAGATGCAGCAAATGCAATTTCGGTTTTTTCCCTAGGCTCATGAGTAAGAATATTGACGACACCTCCCATAGCCCCAGATCCATAAAGAACAGAAGAGGGACCTCTGACGACCTCGATTCTCTCTACGTTATCCAGGGGAAAAGCGTGGGTTACAGCACATCCAAAAAGTCCCATTTTTTCCGGGCGCCCATCAACCAGTACGGCAATTCTTCTGCCCCTCTGGCCAATCCCCCGGATATCGACATCTGAACGGCCGAAATCTCCTGTCTTACGGATAAAAAGGCCTGGAAGATAAGACAATAGGTTCATGGCATTGCTTGCTGATGTTGCTTTCAGGTCCACTTCATCCACCACACTTACAGAAGCTGAACAATCTTTAACGGCTTTGCGAGTCATCGTAGCTGTTACCACGATTTCAGTATGGAGACGCAGCTGCTTTTTTTTAACATCCGTTTCCTTTTTTGAGACTTCTTGATTATCCGGGTTAGGAAAACCGGTCAAGGATAAACTAAGGACTATTAAGATCAATGAGAATACTATTTTTTTCATATCATAAACACCTTTTAGTGTGTTACTAAATAAAAAATAGTAACACATTTAATAAAAAAGTCAACCTATAATTTATGCTTTGGAACAAGTTTAATCAGATTTTCTGAATATTGTTAAAAAAATGTGGAACAAATCGTAAATTTGAATTTAAATAAGCGGAAATAATGGGGAACTTTTTTAGTCTATATGCTTTCCTGTAGATGTTGTGATCAGTTCCCCATGCTTCACATTCCTTGTCGTCAATAGTTGGTCCGAAATTTTTCTTATCAGTGTACCTTGTCCTTTCAAAATGATGACTTCAAGACAGTTATGATGGTCTAGATGGATATGGGTCGAGGAGATAATTATGTCCAGATGTTTGTGCTGGATACGAGTTAAAATTTCAGTCAGTTCTCTGGTATCATGGCTGAATACTAAAGCAAGAATACCCACTGTTTCTGCTTTTTCGTCCTTCCACTCTTCAGACACTAATCTTTCTCTGATCAGATCCCGGAATGCTTCAGACCGACTTTTATAACCCAATTTCTTTATAAGTTTATCAAAACTACTCAAAAGCTTGGTGTTAACAGATACTCCAAAACGTGTTACTTTTTCCATGTAATTAGCCTTTTTTTTACTCATGTTAAAAATAATATGCTCAGACCAAAAAGTCAAATTTAAAGCATCCACAAAAGTTCCATTTACAACGGAGATTTATTCTCACCTGAGCGAGAGGCGCCTTCAACACGTAATCCACTAATTGCCGTGTCCGAATCTGGACAGTTCTGCTTTTTTTGTGATTTTTAAATGATTCCAAATTATTTAATGCTTGCAATGCACTACAAATTAATTATAAAATAATTATGAAAGAAGTACGATTTGAATGGGACAGAAAAAAGAATACAATCTTAACAAGATGAAAAGTAGAAAAAATCCCTATGCAAATCGTCTGAAAAAGCAGATAACGATCCGTTTGGATAATAATACTATAGAATATTTCAAAAAGCTTGCCAGAGAAACGGGATTCTCATACCAGGCGCTTATTAATCTATATCTGAAGGACTGCGCTGAAAATCATAAGAAGTTAAAAGTCCAGTGGATCGAACCCAGTTAATAAACAGCAATTATCCTGAATTATGATTTTTGAGGATAAAGTTTTAATAATGATATCTCGCTTGAAGAAAATCAATACTTTCATCCCTCACGAGATAGACAATTCTGTGCTCTTGAGTAAGTCTACTCGACCATATCCCAGAAGCTAGATATTTTAACGGTTCTGGCTTCCCGAGGCCATTAAATGGATCCCGCATTATTGCTTCAATCAAATCAAACGCTCGTAATGCGATTTTACGATCTATCTTTACCCAATATTTTAAATCTTCTCTGAATTCAGGATGAAATATTGCATCTCTATCAGGCTTTTCTTTTTTACTCTTTTTAATCTTTTTCGCCAAGACCTACTTCTCTCCCAAATTCTTCAATACTTTGAGGAGGCTCGGTTCCTGCAAGAGCACGATTCAATGCAGTCAAAAGACGTTGTGCATTTTTAGGTGACCGCAATAAATGTGCAGTTTCCAACAAGCTGGAGAGTTCTGACGCAGAAATTAAAGCCACATCTTTTGCATTACGACGATTGATTAATACAACCTCTCTATTTTCGGAAGCTTGGTTACAGAGTTTAGCAAGATTTGCTCGAGCTTTAGAATATGTTGTATGAATAACCATTTTTTGCACCTCGAATTTAATTGTACAGAAAAACTGTACAACTATTGGCTGATTTTGTCAAGAAACTTTTTATAAATATAAGAATTTGGTTTTTGGGATTGCTGCGATTTACTCTCATTATTGGGTGCCTCTTCAGGCAACTGTTGTTATTGAATTTGTTGATTTATTGCTCCTTGCTGTGGCCGCCCCCGACATCCGGAGCGCACCGTGCTCTACGCGGTGCTCTTCCATCATTTCGAGAGATTCCTTGCGGAGAATGAGAGCCGCTTCCATCACATCCCCGGCTCTCAAGCCGTCCTTGACATCTTTTTTATCCTGGCTTATATTCCCTGCGGTGATTGATGGGAAAATTGAGACAAAGATGCTCACTCAGCCAGCACAGCCGAAAAGGAAATTCTTATCCCTTATGAATATTATTAACGTAGCAGCTCTGAGGGTGTAAATTGAACAAGATTGATAGAAGATAATAAGTTCAAAAAAAAGGAAGTTCTTATAGTATAAGCAGTGTAATTCTTTAAATAAAATATTATGGAGGTAATCATGATGAAAGTAATAAACAATTTGTTGAAATCTCTGTTTTTGCTAACTTTTATTTGCCTTATTGTTACAGTATCTCTATATACACGCGATTTTAAGGGGAAACTGTTGGATATGACTTTTCCCTATGATGAAAACACAATTTATTGGCCCACTGCGAAATCTTTTAAGCTGGAGAAGGTTTCATGGGGAATCTCTGAAGGAGGCTGGTGGTATGCATCCAATGAATATAGTGCCTCTGAACACGGAGGAACACATGCGGATGCGCCCATTCATTTTGCTGAGAAAGGGCGTACTATTGACCAGGTACCTCTGGAAGAATGGATTGGTCCTGCAGTCAAGATTGATGTCACGGATAAATGCGAAAAAAACCGCGATTACCTTCTTTCTGCGGCTGATATTAAAGATTGGGAGAAGGAATATGGAAGAATACCAGATGGTGCCTGGATTATTATGTATACAGGAATAGATACAAAATATTATCCTGACAAGATAAAAGTACTGGGAACCGACAAGACAGGAGAAGCTGCTCTTCCTGAACTGAGTTTCCCCGGTTTTTCCGTGGAATCTGTTGAATTTCTCATAAAGAAGAGAAATATCACAGGTATAGCTGTCGATACTCCAAGCATAGACTACGGAAAGTCAAAAGAGTTTAAGGTACATCGATTTCTATTTGCATCTGACAAGATAGCTTTAGAAAATATAGCAAATCTGGACAAACTTCCTTCTTCTGGAGCAATGCTTTATGTAATCCCGATGCTGATAAAAGAGGGAACGGGTTCACCTGCACGGGTTTTTGCTATTCTTCCTGACTAGGCTGCATTATTCACTCTTCAAAGTTTCCTGCTTTTTAGAGTATTAAAGACCTTTTCTTTTGTCAAAAGCTTCAGGTCTGAAGGCTTTTCAATGAACGGGCGGGTATCTTCAACCGCCTTATCCCAATTAATATCCTTAAGCTTTTTTGCAACAAGAATGGTCCAGTTTGATTCGTTGATTTCAGGGCCTTTCCAATTTGTTTGAAATAAGGCTTGGGTTAGAAATCTGATATTTGGTTCCGGCCAAGAAGGATCGGATAAATACCAGAATAAGTCATATAGATCACGGCCTTTAACATAGGGGCGAGCGAGGATCGCGTGCAGTTTGCCGCTTAAAAGAGATGCCTTATCATAGTGAAACAGGTTAAGCATCACATAGCGGCGGATTACAGATGTTTCAGTTATCCCTCCGGCAGGAGGATTGCTGTCAACTTCAACCTTAACCGAGAGCATTTCTGATCTGTGCGGGGAAAGACCGAGGTCGTGCGGCAACCCAGGAAAGCGGATAAAAGCAGATTTGACTGCTGTCCTGTCGTTGATCTTTGAATCTATTCTGTAGGCTTCGGCTTCAAAAGATTTACATACGTTCGCAATAACTCCGCCAAAATTCAGAGTAGCACTTGAGCTTTCTAACGCAAAATCAAGATCTTCGGAATAACGAGGAAGCATATACAGGAATCGTAGCGCTGTTCCGCCATGAAAAATCCAGGAGCGGAAGACGCCGCTTTCTTGGAGAAATTGGAGAATTCTCGCTTGGCAGTATTCCCGTACTCGGCTTCTTGCCAGCAGCTTGTTGGTCGTTTCGGAGATTATCTGCTTGATTTGTTCTTTCATGGTGCCTCTAATTCAGACATAAAGGCCTTAATCCTTCGCGCGGCTCTCTTTAGCTTACGGCTACCGCTTCTATCAACGAGTTCTATCAGAAGGCCTGTGTTTAGAGTTTCGGAATTCTGTAATCTGAGCTCCCGCAAATAATCAGGGCTGTCCGAGCCTGGCGTAAGATAAAGCAGGTCCATAAGCGCCTTTTCCGGCGTCGCGATAAAAGCTGACTGGCCTTCACCAAGGTCAATAGTCTGGTAGCTAGAAAAAAGTGCCTTTTTAATGTGTTTAAAAATGAATGAACCCAGGGGAGTCACAAGTTCTTCCGGTCGGCCTGTTGTTATACTGGTAACCGAAGGAACATATTCAGGAATGAGCCCATAATATTCTAAAGCCGATTGTAGACTCACATAGGAAGCTCGTTTAAGCCGATTGGCAACAAGAAACGGATGTGGACTCGTTTTCTGGTGACGTTCGGAAAGAACATACAGACTCCGACGAAGCTGGATAAGGTTCCCTGATTTAACCCAGCGGGACAACTGCCTTCCTAAGTCGGCTGAACCCACTCCACCTGCAATCAGGATGCTTGAGTGGAAGACCGGCTCTCTTCCGACAATTTGGAGAAGCTCATTCCATTTCATGGCAATAATATGCCATAAATGGCTTATTAATGCAACAAAATATATATATCAAATTTCTTTAAGAAACAATTAATAGAAGAGGGGAAATAAAAATGGTGGGCGATACAGGATTTGAACCTGTGACTTCGTCTGTGTGTAAAAGGCACAAAAAAAAGATAAAGCGGAAAATATAAGGGGTAACCCCTGTTGAGAGCTCATTTTTCAGGTTATTTTCATGGCAGGCTAATTTTCTAGCATATTTTAGAAGAGGTAGTCCAGTTCATCGTCTTCGATTTATTCTCTCTTGATGCGGTTTTCGCCGCAAACTATTACTAATTCAGACTCATCATAAGAAAAGGCGAGTGTCATATTAAGAGTATTCCCCATTTCAACGGCAAGAGCAGTTGGTCTTGATTTACTGATCATTATCGGCAGATGCGCTCGAGCCGCTTTTTGAACTAACTCATAACTTATCCTTGAAGATAGAACCAGGAGGCCGGCTTTAAACAGCTTCCTGTTCATAAAGGCTTTGCCGATTGCCTTATCAAGCGCATTGTGCCGACCTACATCCTCAGCAAAGGAGATCACTTCCAGTTGATCGTCCAATATGAGTGCAGCATGTGAGCCTCTGGTTGTCTGATAGTGGTTCTGGTTTTCGGAAAGTTTGTTAATGCAGTCAAAAATACTGTCGATTTCAACCTCAAAGTCGTTTTCTACCGGGGTTACTATCTGATGAAGGTCCCTGATCATCTTTTTACCGCAAATGCCACAACTGGTTTGGCTGATAAAGCTCCTCCTCTCCAGGAGATCATGAATCTTTTTACGCCTTTCGGGTTTGAGCCGGATATCGATAACATTCGGATCCAGGTCTTCATCATATCCTATGGTCTCGAAATCATCCGGAAAGTCCACAATCCCCTCCCCAAGACAAAACCCTGCTGCGTGAAATAACTCTTCCCCAGGTGTTCTCATCACCACTGAATATGGCTTATCTTCGATACGAATCAAAAGGGGTTCCTCTCCGATAAATTCGAGAGAACCGGTCTTGTAAACCCCTCTTTTACTCCGAAGCGCATGATAAGATTTCGTTTTCTTTCGTACACTCAATTGTTACTGTTCCTTTATTTCTTTAACGCGGTTTGGGAAGAAGCTCTAGGAAACGCGAGTGCTTCGGTTAAAACGAAAGCTGCCTGGAGATACGATGTCGGGCAGAGCGGAAAACATTCCTTGCAGCTATTGCACTCCTTCGAAGCTATTTCCGGAATGAAACTTATCTCCTTCCTTATTCCTCTATCAACAAATCCAACAGCATTTTTCTTCTTGACCTCGGCACAGTATCTGACACATAGACCACAAAGAAAACAAAACGAGGACTCTTTTTCAAAACGGTCTTTGTCTGCTCCAGAAGATAAGAAATTCATTTTCAGCTGGGCTGGCTGGGTGAGCATCTTTGTCCTCATTTTCCCCTTCAACCATCACAGGGAAATATAAATCACGGTAAAAAAGATGTCAAGGACAATCGGAAGTCCCTCATGGTGGGCCGAAACGCCTCAAAAGCCGCAGAGACGAAAAAAAACGCCGAAAATCACCCAGACCTCCCCTCCCACGTAAAGAGCGGATCATGAAAAGTACTCACTGCCGGCTTCTTCGGCCATTAGAAGCTCCTGAAAAGCGACTTGAGGCGGGGGAGGTCTCTCCGCGACAAATGTCAGCTTGAGATGATGGATGATCCTGTCCACCACAGCCTCTGAGATGAGCTCCTGCCTGAGGAGAAGAGCGAAGACCTCGCGCTTGAAGAACTCGGCCAGGAGGCTGTCTTGAAACTCAGCGAGATGATGGAACCTCCCCTCAGAGTCTTCGC
>Ga0209986_10001155_pt1 | contig 25648 bp, 23 predicted proteins | sample BlataG_FD_183168 | JGI IMG/M metagenome (GOLD analysis project Ga0209986, IMG submission 183168) | Deep subsurface microbial communities from Black Sea to uncover new lineages of life (NeLLi) - Black_00105 metaG (SPAdes) (version 2) | ecosystem: Environmental > Aquatic > Marine > Oceanic >... | reverse complement strand
ATACCCAATCGAGCACGGTGTGATCGATGACTGGGATGCTATCGAGAAGATATGGAGCTATACGTTCTATAACGATCTCAAGATAGACCCCAGCGAAAATCCAGTGCTCCTGACCGAGGCGCCGTTTAACCCCCGAGAAAACAGAGAACGAATGGCATCTGTCATGTTCGACAACTTCGGAGTACCCGCAGTGTATGTCGCAACGCAGGCAGTGTTGTCGCTATATGCATCAGGTCGGACAACTGGTCTGGTCATCGACTCCGGTGATGGTGTGACACACATAGTCCCAATCTACGAGGGCTTTGCTATCTCACATGCCATCGCGAGAATCGATCTTGCAGGCCGTGACGTCACCGAGTATCTGCGCAGACTGCTCAGACAGAGGGGTTACACCTTTGTCAGCGGTGCAGAGAAGGAGATTGTCCGAGACATCAAGGAAAAACTCTGCTATGTTGCTCTCGACCCCGAACGTGAGAGGACCGTTGCAGACAAGGCAGGCGTTGACAAGCCGTACATGCTCCCCGACGGTGATGTGATCACCATTGGCGCAGAGCGCTTCCAGGCTCCCGAGTTGTTCTTCAACCCGAGCGCCATTGGCTTGGATACGAAGCCACTCGACGAACACATCTATGGCTCAATCAAGGCATGTGACGTCGACTTGAGACGTGACCTGTACGCGAACATCGTGTTGTCAGGTGGCTCCACCATGTTCCCAGGACTCAAGGAGAGGCTCCACAAGGAGATCACCGAACTAGTCCCAGAGAACGTCGAGGTTCGCATCATTGCTCCTCCTGAGAGGCAGTACTCAGTCTGGATTGGTGGAAGCATCCTTGCTTCACTGAAGACCTTCCAGAAGATGTGGGTCAGCCGCAAGGAGTTCGATGAGGCAGGGCCTGAAGTCATCCACAGATGCATCTAATGCAATTAGTTTCTGAAGGAAGGGCTGCAAGGCCCTCCTTCAAACTCTCTTTCTTTTCCTACCTTTCCTCTAGAGAGATGTTGGCTTTTCTCTCACTAAGCGTGCATCCTTTTCTTGCTGTCTAGCTTACGGATACGTTTGTCTATCGCGGCCTCTGACTTGCTGATGCTCCTCTGAAGCTTCTTGAGTTGCTTCTCTCTACCGGTAACTTCCTTCTTCCTGCGATTCTCGGACTCGTAGTATTCCTTACCCGCATCTATCAGTTCCTGTTTTGCCTGACCGAGTTGCTCTTTCAGACTCTCATAATGTATCCTCTTGGCTTCAGCCGCATTATGATACCTTTGGACCTCCGCATCTTGGTGCGAGCGGACACTATCAAGCTCGGACTCGATTTGCTTCAGTTCGTTGTGGAGAATCTTGTGATTAAGCAGCATTGGCCCTAGTTTGGAATCATTGAGATACTCCGGATCCTGTATCCTTGTCAATGGTGACTCAGTCTTGTTCTCTACTTCTTGCGTCTGCGCAATGGATGCTGCTTCGATGACTGGTTCTGGAGCAACTGGCGGTGGTGCAACTTCCGCAATAGGTTCCTTGGCTTGCAGGACTGGCATAGCTCGGGACGGGGGCTTCGGTGAAATTTCGACTTCACCTCCTCGCGTTTTCATTCTGGGTTCAGCTTTGGGGGGGAGTATCGAACCGGGTGCTGGTTGATTCACAGGTATCGGCTTGGCGCTCGCGATATCCCCTTCACTGGGCCGGGGAGTGACACTAGGCGGGATTCCGGTTTCTGGTGTTCTCTGCGGGGGCAGTTCTGGTTGGATCATCGACTCCGGCAGTTGAGTCATGGTTTCATCCTGCAAATTCGCCATGCTAGCCATGAGCTCACGCACCTCGCTAGCCCTAAGCATCCTAGTTTCAACGATTGCCCCATCACCCTCCTCTATGCCAACCTGATCCGCTCGATTGAATGCAGCCTTTGCCTTCTCGAACTCAGTGTTCCCCCCGTGACGTTTAGCCGTCCTCATCCTGTCTTGCTGAATCGAGCTCGGTTTAGCCAGTCCGCCACTTGTGATGATTCCCTCTGGCTTAGTAGTTGGGGCTTCCTTATGTGTTCCAACCCTCGGTATTGTTTCTCTAATTGTGGCTTGCCTTGACTCAGGAATGTGAGCTACCTCCTTCGGTTCTTCCTTCTTAATTGGTTGAATAAGAGAAGCTCCGCAACGCACGCAGTACTTCCGAGTCACACTATTGCTTCTGCCACACTTGATACAGACTCTCAAGATTCACACATCCGTGTTGAACAACACACATACTATTAGGTCTCCCAATTGTTTAACATTTGTCGTACGGGAGTTCGTTAGCAAATGCTACACATGAACATCATATCAGGAGTCCAATGAAGCAGGACCCGAAGTCATCCATAGATGTATCTAATGCGATTGATTTGTGTTAAACAGTGACGTATGAATGCTGGGTAAGAAGGCAGCTGTTTATACATCCGCCTTCCAACGTGGGAACGATATGAGTGAAATGGAGATAATCGTGGAACCCGCAGAGTCCTTCGAAGGCTATGAGGAGGCTTGGTTGGCGTGCATGAATCATGTCCACTGGATTGAGGACCGTGGTCCGTTTGATTATGCCTCGGATGAAGAACTAGAAGAGATACAGGAAGAGTTCGGCAAACCTGAGAACACCTTCCTAGTTGCACGGCTGGATGATGATGATGACGAAATCGTGGGTGTCTTGGGCATCACGTCAGATGATAAGACGGGCTGGCTCAAGAGATGGGAACCGGGGGTGCCTCCCCTCGAGCGTGGCTACGGTGTCGCTGATGCACTTGTGAAATTCGGCCTTTCGTTTCTGAAGGACAAAGGGGTCGAGATGGTAAGATGCAGGCTGAGATATCCGCTTGACCGGCCAGAATTAGTGGCATGGCACGCCCAGCTCTACGAGAGCTTTGGGTTCAAGAAGAAAGGTCCAATGAGTGTAACGCTATTACTAGACCTGAGTCTGTCGATACCGCAGCCTACGCCAGAGGACATTGTAGTCAAGACACTTGATGACTTCACGTTGGAGGAACTCAGCGAGCTAACAGTAACGGCATTCACGTCAACCCCAGAGGATAGATCTGTTCATGGTTTCGACTCTGCAGTCACAGATTACGACCAAAGCCTTCAGATTCAACAGGCTGTCAAAGACGGGAAGCTTGGCTACTCCCCTGCGAGCTTCTGGAGGATTGCTGTAGTAGACGGAGAGCCAGCAGGTCTGCTGATAGGGTGGATCCCTGAATTCAAGTATCGGCCGCCCTTTGGCATAATTGGGGAACTTGGCGTGTCCCCGAATTTCCGAAGAATCGGTGTCGCATCTCTTTTGGTCAACCAGATTAACCAGCTGTTCTTGGAACATGGTTGTCAGTATTCATGGGTTGGCACACCGGAAACCAATCGCGGCGGTCTAGAACTCTACCAATCACTAGGATTTGTTCCAATCATCGGGTTTATCGAGTACGAAGCGACCTTATAGGACTCTCAAGGAGTCAATCCTTTCTTCAGCTGCGGCCCTCGCTGACCACCTGTCTGAAAACTTCCTCGGCCTTGTCTTGACTGGGGAACTTGAGTCCGAACCATTTTTTCATATAGAGAATCAGAACCCGCTCCTCCACCCATGCAACGGTGTAATTAGAAAGGTCTTCGATTTCCAGCGCCTTGAGAAACTCATTCTCAGCCACGTCTTGGTCAATTGATTCGAAGTAGAATCCCGCTGCTTTCTTAACCCCTGCCATCGTGTGGTCACCTGAGCCTAGGTCTGCGTGAGCCATTAAAAAAGCTCCTACAATCAAGCGTACTGTGGAATTAGCTGCGCGTTGACCACAAGGGAAATCGGTTTGCGTCAGAACGGAACACTTTATGCCCGGTGTGCGTCTTCACTGGTGCTTAAGGCCCTATGAACTGCAGGAGGCTCCGGTGACGACGATTGAAGACATTAATGACGCTTACGAACGACTTGCTGAGGTTCTCGACAAGATTCCAAATAGCTATACAAGCGTGGAGGATGGAACCCATCTCAAGGTCCTTCGATGGATATTCACACCTGAGGAGGCAGACCTTACTCGTCGGATGAAGCTGCGAGGGGAAACAGTAGAAGAGATGGCAGACCGGCTTGAGCTAAATGTCGAAGGAATGGAGAGCATGCTCGAAACGATGCACGAGAAGGGACAGATTCGCGCATGGAACTCGAGCACGGGCCGAAGATACGCATTGATCCCGTTTGTAGTCGGAATCTATGAGGAACAGCTAGGTCGCATGGATAAGGAGTTTGCCCAGCTCGTCGAAGACTACTTTGTGAAGGGGCGTGGGGGCGAGCTCTTTGGCACCGAGCCTGCCGTATTCAGAGTGATACCAATCAACGCAGCAGTCAAGACTGAGCTTGAAATCCATCCTTACGACGTGGCTGAGGAGATAATCAGGAACTCCAAGTCTTGGGGTCTCCGCGAGTGCATCTGCAAGAAACAGCAGGAGTTACTCAATAATCCCTGCAAATACCCGAAATCGGTCTGCTTAATCTTTGCTCCCAAGAAAGAGAATGCCTTTGACGAAGACGAGTTGACTCAGTCCATAACGATGGAGGAGTCTCTGAAGATACTGCGCGAGTCCGAGGAAGCTGGCTTGGTTCATTGCACTATGAACATCCAGAGCGGTAACAACTACATTTGCAATTGCTGTACTTGTTGCTGCAATGTACTCCGAGGAGTTTCACTATCCGGAACACCTCACGCCTTTGTGAAAGCAAACTTCATTGTCGGTGTAGATGCTGAGCTATGCAGCGGATGCGGCACTTGCGTTGAACGATGCCAGTTTGATGCGCTGAGCATCCCCGAAGACATCAGTGTGGTCAATCCCGATCTGTGTATAGGATGTGGAGTCTGCGTCATAACTTGTCCCGAAGGCGCATTGGAACTAGACTCGCTTAAAGCGGAAGAGAAGAAGAAACCTGTCGAATCAATCATGGACTGGATGACACAGAAAGCAATCTCTCGCGGTGTCGACCCCTCAGACTTGCTGTAGACGGATTTCCACCTATTGGTCTTCCGACCTCCTCCATATCGCTTAAGTGGATGAAGGGCTGAGTATGGATGACTTGATGTATGACAACAGATTCTGACGATGCATCTGACAAGAAGGATAGAACCCGGCGCCGCTCAAAGAAGTATATTCCTCATCTAGCCGAGTTCTACTTCAGACCTGACCATGACTGGACCACAGTTAAGGCTCGCAAGCTATTCGAAAAGAGGACTCACTTGATGGGAGGGATGGCTCTCGATACTGTACTATTTGATGAGTGTGTCAAGGGAATGCAGCAACTGCCCGAAAGCTCAATCGACCTGGTCATTGCTGACCCTCCCTTTGGAATAGACTTCAACGGCAAGAGCGGTGTCTACAATCGCGATGAGTCCTTTGTCATTGAGGGCTATACGGAAGCGCAGGGAAGTTATGAGGACTTTACGGTCGGTTGGATCGATGAGTTACCGCGTGTCATGAAGCAACATGCTTCAGCGTACATCTTCAGCGGATGGAACAACCTGGAGTTCATATTAAAAGGCGCCAGAGAGGCCGAACTAGTTCTACTCAACCACATCATCTGGCACTATCCGTTTGGAGTCTTCACGAAGAAACGGTTCGTCACCAGTCACTACCACGTGCTACTGTTCGCCAAGGACCCCCGTGAGTACTTCTTCAACAAGTTTGAACATTATCCTGAAGACGTATGGAGAATCAAGCGTCAGTATCGGGCCGGTCAAGAGAAGAATAGTACAAAGCTTCCTTTGGAAGTTGTAAGCAGATGCATTGATTTTTCATCCCGTCCAGGTGATGTCGTTCTAGACCCCTTCATGGGAAACGGAACCACTGCAGTGGCAGCCAAGGGAAACTGGCGGCATTTCATTGGATTTGAGGTCAACCAGCAGTTGAAACCGATAATCGATAGTGAAACGGGGCAAACAAAACCCGGACAGATGTATAAACCATACGTAGAGCGGCTGCCATCGACGGAGGCATTGGGGGAGCTTTACCCCCATGCGTACAGGGAATATCTGAAAGCCGAGAAAGCCAGCAAGGGCCGCCTGGATTGACGAGAGATGGAACCAGAAGATCTCTACCAACGCCATATGTTTCGCGGTGATAGGCTGGGTGACGCAGTCGCGACGACTGATGTGTTCGATAGGCAGTTCGGATCAGAGCTTGCCGCATGGGAGCTTGAGCTTCATAGAGGATTCCAAGAGCGCCTAGGCGGGCGGACATTGAAAATTCGCGGATTCGTTCACCACACAAGGGACAGCTCGCTCATTCTTCTCACTCCCAGTCCGTGGCTCTTGGAGGGGATGTTTGTCTACTTCCGTCGAGACCAAGACCTGCCGCTCGATGGAGAGTTCATTGAAGTCACTGGCAGAAGCGTTGCTGTGCCTCGCATACTAAATCTCTCACAAGAAAACGTCAGAGCAATCACTGCTGATGCAGTCGAAAAGCTGCCGGAAAAGTTCCTATCAGCGATCAAGCATCAGATGCCTCTCAAGGAGCTATCGGGTATGCTCTTTGAGCAAGTAGGAATGGCTGAAGCCAGCAAGCGAGTCTTTGCTCAACTGTTCATATCGAGTCCGCCCTTCGAGGAAAGCATTGGTGGACTCACTGCAGGGATTCAGGCGATAGCTTCACAGAGGCAGGTCAGACAACTGCTTGGCTTCATACGTGAAGTGCTCCCCCCAACATTTCGTGGTATGGCTGCAAAACATAGGAAAGTAAGGGATATCAGTGTGGTGACTCCAAGGCTCTGGCGAATGGATGTGGGGTTTCCGAGCAAATCCAGAATGGAAACTATCTGCGTCAAGAGAGTGGATCCATCTGGCTTTAGAGAGGTATCTCTGAGTGCTCTCACTGATAGCGATACAGGCTTTCTTCCAGACGTACCTCTAGCGCTCACGTCAGAGGATTTCTGGGTTGAGCGGAAGGCAGCCTCGGACCTAAGACTACCAATAATCAAAGCAGCAGTCACCTATCAGTTATTGACTCCAAAAGTAGCTAAGCTCTCAATCGAGGCAAGCACAAAGCACGTGCTCTCTAGATTGGAAACCCTCAAGGAAAGCTTCGACCTTGAAGATGCATCAATGTCACGAGGAAGTATTCTCGATGCTGACTCGTTGGGTAGGCCTCTAAGCACGATTCGGCTGGCGCGTTCATCAGCTAGAGCATCTTGGAAAGACAAAGTGACTGCGAGCGACTTGAAGCGATCATGGGACCGGGTACTTGAGCCGGCGCTCAAAGAATACCTTGAACTCACTCAGCTGAAGACTGAGGCGGAACGCGACTGGGGGAAAGGTCGACCGTTACATCACTTCAATACAAAGATGCTAAAGGCGCTCAAGAAGCTTGACGCTGGAACGCCAAGTTCGCTCGGTCCATCTCTTGACGAGATTGCAGCAGAGGCTGGCCTAGAATATCATATTGCAGCCAAAGAGCTGGAACAAATGAAGAATGCTGGTGTTCTGTACGAGCCGCGTCCGGGGCACTACAGGCTTGTGTAGTGTTTCTCAGTCCAACAACTTCAAGAATTCATCTGGTTCGCTTCCTTGCTCGATTAGCTCAATCTCCTGCACGCCTACACGTTCTGCATCATAGCTTCGCGCAAGTACAGTAGCATCGAACTTCTCTCTTGCACTGGCTTCCTTTCCACGCCAAACAAAGATGTCATCCCACGCGTCCAAGATGAAGACATCATCACTTCTCAGAGACCGCCTTTCTCTAGATACTTCTGCAAAGTATGTATCGTCGCCTTCTCGGTGAACACGCCACAGTTTGTGTTCATGGGTCTTCATCTGAACCTTCCTGAGAATGCCTTCAGTATCTTCATCGGTCAGGTGGAAGTCATCGAAGAGGCTCCTGAATGATTCTGGCTCGTTACCACCTTCAATACGATCTATGTCTGCGTGACCTTTGCGTGCAGTGTCTTTCATAACCGCAGATGCAGCTGTTAGGAATTTTTCATCAGCAGTTGACTTCGGTCCAATCCATAGGTAAATCTTTGGACCCGCATCAACAAGATAGCAGTCGCCTCGTCCAAATGCACCGGGATCGTGCATTTTGACAAGACGGCCCTTTTGAATGTGAAATACAATAGGTTCTGGCATGAAGGCAAGAGCAGCACAATCAGCCTTAAGTTCTACCTGCATGTAATCCTGCATAGGTTCTTGCCGCTGAGGTGAACAGAGCTGCCAGAGTTGCCTGAGTTGGATGTGATTGCCAGCAGACTCAACTCGTTGCTGCAAGGCAAAACCATCCGGAAGGCAGTAGTCTACAATCATCTAGTACTTCACGGCATCGAGGTTAGGCACTTCGAAGATGAATTGACAGGTAAAGTCTATGAGGCAGTTCGAGCGGATGGCAAATTCCTGCTGATATCTCTTGAAAACGAGCATGAGATAGTTGTGAATCCGATGCTTGCTGGTCGGTTCCGGTTGATGGAAAGACCCAAGCGGCCATCCAAGACGGACATTTTCCATTTGCACTCCGAAAACTGGACTCTGAGATACACTGACAGGAAGCAGATGAGCCGGGTCTATCTGGTGAAGGGGGGCGACTATTCGCAAGTAGCAGAGTTCAATGGCCGTGGTCCTTCAGCCTTGGGCCCTGAACTGAAATTAGCTGAATTCAAGCAACACCTGAGGCGTCGTCGTGGGCAGATCAAGAACATTCTACGGAACCAGAGGTTCGTCAAGGGCATTGGCAATGCCTATGCTGATGAGATTCTTCTTTACGCAGGAATACTTCCTTTCCGGAGGAAATCGAGTCTGAGTGACGAAGAAGTAGAACAGCTCTACGATGCTATGCGCAACGTACTGATGAAGTTCAAAGGGATCCTAGAAAAACGCTCCCTAGATGAGATTGCCCTTGAGAAGCGGGACTTCATGATGGTTCATAACCGAGGCGGTGGAGTCTGCCCGTTGTGTGGCGGGCGTATCTCAGAGGTCACAGCGAATCGATTCAAAACAAATTATTGCCAAACATGTCAGAAGTAACACAAATATGAGGGCTTGTTCTCATTTCCGACTAGTGCCTGGACGCGAGATGAATACGAATGGACGAGTGGGAAGAGAGCTTTCTCCGAGACATCATTGAATTGGACACTAATAGTGATGAGAAGAAGAACTACACAGAGTGTGCTGAGGTTATAATGAGATACTGCGGGGAGGCAGGTCTCAAGGTCGAAAGCTTCGACTCTAAGCATGATGGCAAGCCGCAGCCAAACGTCGTAGCTACCATGGATGCAGGGTCTAAGGTCACGGTTCTGCTATGCACGCACTATGATGTTGTGCCAGCTGGAGACGTCGAGGCATGGACTCGGCCACCTTTCAAACTGACCGTTGAGAATGACAAGGCGTATGGTCGAGGTGTGACCGACAATAAGGGCAATGTTGTGGCTTGTGTAAGTGCAGCCAAGGAACTCATCAAGAAAGGGACCTCAAAGGTGAACTGGAAGATACTGATATCACCTAACGAGGAGATTGGCGGCGCGTGGGGTATTGAATACCTCATGAACGGTCCACCTAAGATACGCGGGGACCTCGGACTAGTTATTGACTCAGGGCCCACGTACGTAAGCGTTGGGGCCAGCGGTATCGTGAACGGAACAATCACAGTCCATGGAACTCAGGGCCATGCTGGATACCCATTCGCGTTCAACAATGCTATCCACCTCTCGATTCCGTTGCTTGATCGCATGCTGGACTATATCGATGTGCGAAGAAAAGTAGAATCGAAACTGCCTGCACCTCCTGGTAGTCCCCATGCTACCCTATGGGGTCGATTCAGTATGACCATGTACCAAGCCGGCAGCAAGACAAATATCATCCCGGGAAAGGCAGAAATCTCATTTGATTGCAGATGCATCCCAGAAGAAGACCCGAAGGAAGTAGCCAAGGATCTCGAGAAGTTCTTGGAACTGGCTAAGAAGGAAACAGGTGTTGATGCAAGCCTTGAGATTAAACTGACGGTTCATGGCTGGGGTTCTGATCCTGAGAATAGGTACATCAAGGCGTTCCATGCGGCAGTTCAAGAAGCTGTAAGTCCCGAGATACCGATCTCCGCGGACCTAGGTGGAAATGACGGACACTTCTTCACTGCAGTAGGAATTCCTACTGCTTGCTACGGGACTATTGCTGAGGACGGCAATTTCCATGGCATTGACGAGTTTCTTAGACTTGATGACTTCGAGAAAGTGAAGAAAGCACTCATCCATTTTACTGAGACGTGCAAGTAAATGACTGACATCTATGACCTGGAGATTGGTGCACCAGGCCCTTTCTTGCCGCCCTATGACAATGTTGTCAGGAACGCCCGGACCATCGACTCCTTGGGATACGACAGTATGGCGTTTCCAGACCACTTTGCGGGTTTCATTCCCGAGGAGATTTGGACCCCCGATGTGACTCCCCTTGCTCTTATCCAACAGTCACCACATACCTACTATGAGATGGCCAGCATAATGGCAGCCTGTGCTGTTGTGACCGAACGAGTGCAACTACTTTCCGCAGTCACTGAGCCACTACGCAGACACCCAGTTCTGCTTGCACAGACCTTTCTGACCTTAGATCACATAAGTCGAGGAAGAGCAATTTTGGGCATCGGAGCTGGGGAGATTGAGAACGTAGAACCGTATGGGTTGAGATATTCTGGGCAAGTTGGGAAACTGAGGGAAGCCCTGGAGATAATTACAACAATCTGGGACACTCATGAACCGTTCAACTACGATGGAAAATACTGGAAGCTGAGAAACGCTGTGATGTCACTCAGGCCGGCAGTGGAAGGAAAACCGCCTCCTATCTGGATTGCAGCACATGGACCGAAGATGTTGAGGATAACTGCAGAGTTTGGAGATGGATGGATTCCCACGCTGCTTCAACCTGGAGCTTATGGTGAAAAGTTGAGGGAGATCGAGCGACATCGGAAGAAACTGAATCAGACCGGGGAGTTTACAGCAGCTCTATGGAATTGGTACATCTTGGATGAGGACGTTTCCGAGTGTGAAAGGATGATGAACACACCGCTAGCCAGAGCGTTTGCACTTCTCTACCCCTCCAGTGAGTGGAGTCGTCTAGGCTACAAGCACCCATTCGGTGATGCCTTCTACTCTTTGAGGGACTACATTCCTATGCGATATGATAGAGAAACAACACTCAATGCTATCGATGAGGTTCCAGATGAGGTGCTAAGGGAGTTTTACGTCTTTGGTGATACAGAGGCCATTATCAAGAATCTTGAGGACTATGCTCGAGAAGGACTGCATCATATCTGCATGTGGAACGCAACAGGAATGTTTGACCTTGAAAAGACGCGGTCATCCTACAAGGTGTTGAAGGAGGTTCTAGCCTTTGTTAAGGGATAAGCTAGTGCTAATGACCCAGAATCAACATAAGCTCACGGAGCTGAGGCCTCTATTCGAGAGATTCGATGTTTCATTTGAAACGACATCAGTGGAGAAGCTTGAGATTAGGGCTGATGACGTGGAAACAGTGGCTCATGAGGCAGCAATCACCGCATACGATGTCTTGAAACGCCCCGTGGTCCTGGATGACACTGGACTCTTCGTCGATGCTCTCAATGGCTTCCCAGGCACCTATTCGGCCTATATCTTGAAGACAATCGGGATCACAGGGATTCTTCGATTGATGAACAATATCGATAAGAGAAATGCCAAATTCGTTACTGCAGTGGGCTATGCCGATGGTGATGCCATTCGAACTTTTGTTGGTGTCATGCCTGGGAATATCGCACGGGCTCCCGCAGGCGACGAAGGTTTCGGCTATGACCCGATATTCGTACCACAGGCTGAAACCCGAACTTATGCACAACTGAGTCTTTTGGAGAAAGTGAACATCTCGCATCGCACGAAGGCTTTTCGCAAGTTCCTCGACTGGTATGCGAAGAGCCTTTGACAAGTCTTAAGTCCGGCAGCAGTACATCCATCCGCCTAGGTGGCATTCATGTCAACAAGCGAAGCAACAATCAAGGCCCTAAAGGAGCTAGGGCTTACAGAGTATGAAACTGCTGCCTATCTTGCACTTGTTGAGGGTGGCCAGATATCCGCATCTGATATCAGCTCCAGATCAAAGGTGCCGTACTCACGAATCTATGATGTTCTCGGTCGACTAGAAGAAAAGGCATTCATTCAGGTTCAGAGAGGACGGCCTACAATATACATTGCTAAGGCACCAACTGAAGTTGCACGACTGGTAAGAATGGCATGGGAGGATAAGATTGAAACCGCCAGTAGCATAGTCGTGAACGAGCTTCAGCCTCGATTCGAACGCGAGGTTCAAGCATCTTCGAGAGATGTTTGGCTCATGCATGGGCGGGCCGCGATTCTCGCCAAGGCGCTTGAGATGCTCGAATCAGCACGAGATGAAGTGAAACTCTCGGTTCCCAGTCTGGACATGGGCATGGAAGACCTCACTGCTATCATCGAACGCGTGCTGCACGTCAAGGCGTCCAGTGTTCAGGTTCTAACTTCACGCGGGGCAGAGTCCCTTGGGCCGCTAATACCTAGTCAGGTCGAGATTAGAACTAGGGACCGCGTGTTTGGTGCCGGCCTTATAGTGGACGAACAACAAACGCTCATCATGCTGGCAGGAAGTGAAGGAAATGAGTCATTCTTGGGCATCTATTCGTCGCACGTAGTATTCGCCGCGATGGCCCGGGCATACTTTGATTCTCTCTGGTCCGAGGCAACTCCAATCTGACGGACCTTAAAACAGGTAGTACTAACCTACAATGGGAGATTGTCCTTTGCTCATCAAACAAGAAGGTCCCATCATGCCAGCGGAAGATACCGACTTCCGTAGCAAGCTGACTTCTTCTGCATCAGCTGTTCTGCGGGTTCTACAATCGTTCGAGGAACGCAAGGACGCAGAGATCTTTGATGACTCTGATCACGATGCATCACACCTGAGGAAGATGGTGCGAACATATCGCGGGAGTCTGTACTCTGAAATCACACGACGTCTTGCTGAGGTCATCACTCTGGGAGGCGTCAGCGTAATTACCCAACGGGATGTTATTACCCTGGTAGAAGAGATTTGGGGTTCGAATGTTTCAAGATGTAGTCCCACTGAACTCAAAGTGCTCAAGGGTGTTTTGGAGAACTCAAGCTTGAGCTTACGTTCTCTCTCTTCAGTAATGGGGCTCAGCTATGCCCAAACGCGTAGAGCCGCTCAGCGACTTCGTGCTTCTGGAGTGCTGCGCATCAAGGGCTTACTGAACACCAATCTTCTCGGTCTGGAAAGGGTTCTAATCATCCTGGAGAATCCTACTCTAGTTCTCTCAGGACCTTACATCCATAAGACCCTCTTTGTGGATTCGCCCTCACCAACTACTTTCTTACTTTCAACCCTCCCAAGGGAGCGCGTTCCAGAACTGATGAAGATGATCAAATCACTGAGAGGCACCGCAGGCTCCGTTTCAGCCTGGAAGCTATCTGCTGGAAAACCCCGATTCAGTAGTATCTACTACAACTCGAAGACTGGCGAGTGGTGCCCAAATCTGCTTCACTTCCGGCTCATGTTGAGGACTAGAGGCGATGACCTTACTGTGGGTCCTCGCTTTTCCGCACCAACTACTCCGTCTTCCACATTTACATCTGCAGAGCTCAAAATTCTCGAAAAAATTGTGGAGAATTACGAGGCGACTGCAGTTGAGATTACAGAATCCATCGATCTAAGCGAGAGTACAGCATTCAGAAAGAGGTCCCAATTGATTGGCAATCGGGTCGTAGTGCCGAGAGCTATGGTAACCATTCCGAAACTGAAGGACCGGGTCATTGCTCTCTTGAATCCGGATTGCGCTGGCGACATCGTGCCGGCGTGGAGTCAGCTGCCTCTGACTTACGTATCTCGTCTGGAGAATCTTGAGAACCCCGATGAGCGGAAGGTCCTTCTGCTATCAGCTCTCGCTTCAGGTTCTGCGTCAGATTTGATTGATGTGTTGTATTCCGAGAAAAGCAGAGCCGATGACTTCGCTGCCCATTCGGTCACAGGTGGGAACACCAGCCCCATTAGGGTAGCATCCATGTTTGACCGTCGTGAGAAGCGATGGAAGTGGGACCCGAGTTTCTTCGATCTCCTCTCGTATGGGATTGCCAGAAAAGAAGGCGGGAGGAATAGTATCCCACTGGATTTGGCATGAGTTGGGTCGAAACTCATATCTGGATGTGACCGATGGTTCTTCCATTGGTGATTTGAATGTTGGAGGTTGTGTTTCTTGGAACAGGCGGCAGCATGCCCACCGAGGGACGGAACCTACCTGCAATAGCCATTAGATATCAAGGCTGGGTTCTACTACTTGACGCCGGGGAAGATGTACAGAGGCAGTTCGAACGCGCGAATCTCGGGACCAACAAAAGGCAAGCCATATTCATCACTCACATGCATGCAGATCACATACTTGGTCTCCCTGGTCTTTTGCTGCGCTTTTCACTTCTAGGACGAATCCGTCCTCTCAGTGTCTACGGTCCTAACGAACTGATCCAGTATGTTAAATCGGCTCAGAATACAATGAACTTTGGTACCACCTTCGAAACCACTGTGTATGGGATTAGAGAGGGTTCCATCTTCGATGCAGATAATCTCCGCGTTAACGCATTCGAGGTCGATCATCGAGGTTTTGCACTCGGCTACGAAATCGTGTATCAGCGTCCCACGGGCTCTTTCCAGCCAGAATCAGCCAAGAATCTAAGTATTCCAAAAGGCTCGCACTGGCAAGCACTATCAGCGGGTCAAGAGGTTGAGCTTGCAGATGGCAAAAAGGTTCGCCCTGAAGAGGTGACAGGTCCGAAACCTCCCCCAATCAGGATTGTGTATTCCGGCGACACTCGTCCATGCCAATCGTTGAAACAGGCAGCGACCAATGCTGACCTGCTCATTTGCGAGGCAATGTATACATCTGAGCACGCAGATCTCGCGGAGGAGCGGGGACACACTACTGCAGCGGCGGCAGCCCAGTTAGCTCTCGATGCTGACGTGAAACTGCTTGCTCTCACTCATTATAGTCCTCGCTATGAGGACGGCGCCGCCATAATCAAAGAAGCCCTATCAATCAACCCAAATACAATCCTTGCTAGCGACCTCATGAGAATCAAGATGCATAAGGATGGCTCACACAAGGTGACTTTCCCGACCATCTGAACACTGGGCGTTTCGTGAGAGTATCAGAGTCCTAACCTCAACGCTTTCAGAGGATGACGCGTAGCCAAGCGCTTGATTAACGCAGTTTTGAGTTGAGGCATGGGTTTCGTAGCAGCGATTATATCAACCATCAACTCACCCATCACTGGATCTGCTTGGATGATTTTGCATATCAGCTCTATGTTGCTGAAGGACTTGTAAATGATGTTAGCTATGAACATCGCTGCGTCAAGTTCGCGGCAGATTGTTGTCTTTATGATATCTTGATAGTTTCTCACCAGACGCGGATTGCGGCTTTTCGTGGCATCTTTTACGATATCAGCTGCAATCAGCCCCGATTCAATAGCGTAGTAGATTCCTTCTCCCGAGATTGGAGAAACAAGCCCAGCTGCGTCTCCGATTAGCATAGTCCGGCGAGCAATCACTCTTTTTTCGCATCCGCCAATGGGCACTCTGAATGCCTTTCTGGAATCGGGGTCGATTCGGATTCCCCTTGTTCGTTCTAGCATTGACACAAAATCACGCCAACTCCCTTTGAGATTGGACATTCTGTCCATTCTGCACCCAATCCCGATACTTAGCTCGTCCCGCTTCGGGAAGCACCACGCATACCCCCACTCTACCGGTCCAAAGAAAATCTCGATAGGTATGCAGTCCTCATCCTCGGAAACCGACATGATTCTCTCAATCTCGCTTGGATCTACGGGCACATCCGCTGCTATGCACAGGCCGACCCGGTCAGAAGGCCATCTTTTCCTGATTCCAAGGCTCCGAGCTACGATACCATTGACCCCGTCAGCAGCGACCAGCAGGGGTGCCCTGTATGAGTCGCCTTTCGTGAGCACCCTGATTCCGGACTGCAACTGTTCAATGGCGACAACCTCGGTGCCTTGTTCAACCAGGGCGCCTGCTTCTTCTGCCTTCTTCAATAGGAGATGGTCGAACTTGGCTCTCTTCACGGTGTATCCTGCTTGAGTATCTCGTTTGAGATATGGCCGCCTTCCTGAGGGCGAGATTAGGCGTACCGCGTGAATATCACGTTCAATTGCTCCACTGATATCAAAATCCACCAGGTCCTTGGTACGAGGGGTCAGACCTCCACCACATAGCTTGTCACGTGGGTGGATACTCTTTTCAAGAAGCACAACGTCAAGCCCGTGGAGAGCGGCTCTTCTTGCGCATGATGCTCCGGCAGGCCCACCGCCGACGATTATGAGGTCGTGCATTAGTGTTTCTGTGTGCTCGGTGGCTTTTTACTTTATTTTCTAACAAACAGATACTGGCGATCTGGCCACAACACGGATAAGATGGAGTCCTAGGTCAGATAATTGTGGGTTAAACTATGTCCCAAGGTGAACCAGCCAGAGTCTGCATTATTCCAACGGGCGGCACAATTGCCAGCATCTATGACTCTGAAGTTCAAGCCTATAGGCCTGGCTTATCCGTGGACACACTGCTGTCATACCTGCCAGAAGGCATGGGCAAGATAGAGGTCATCAAAAGAGACCTATTCCAGCTTGACTCAGCAAATGCACAACCTCATCATTGGCAAGAGGTTGCTAGTTGCATCAAGACAGCGTACGAAGAGATACCAGACCTGGACGGTTTCGTGGTTCTACATGGGACTGACACGATGGTGTACACAGCCTCAGCTGTGAGCTTCATGATTCAGGACTTCGGAAAGCCAATCGTCTTCACCGGTTCGCAAATACCCCCCTCAATGCCATGGAGTGATGGACCTAGAAACCTGAGAGATGCGCTAAGAGTTGCAGCTTGGGCTGACTTGGGCGAAACGTGCATAGTTTTCAATGGAGAGATCCATCGGGCGACTCGGGTAAAGAAGCTCAGAGATAGAGCTCATGATGCCTTCGACTCTGTCGACCCGATCCCCTTGGGGATGCTGGCTCGCGACATAGTACTCTATGAGGGCAGAACAAAACGACACAATCTCATACCTCGCTTCGACACTCGACTTGATAATCGGGTGTTTCTCTTGAAGGTCTTCCCAGGGATTCCTCCTACTATCATCTCGCGAATAGTCGACATGGGGTATCACGGGATTGTCATCGAAGGTTTTGGCTCTGGCAACATCCCAACTCAAGAGAACGCCCTTACAGGAGCAATCAAACAGGCGATTTCTGCAGGCTGTTCAGTATTGATGAGCACGCAATGCGCTTTCGGACAGGCGGACCTGGCCCTCTATGAGGTGGGAAAAGCTGCGTTGGATGTGGGGGCATTGAGTGCGCATGACATGACCTCTGAGGCTGCAGTTGTGAAGCTAATGTGGATATTGGGACACACCCGCGATCGCGATGTCATCAATGAGATGACTCTCACCAACTATGTCGGCGAAGTGACCTTCTCGGATAGCAATGGCATCCGCGGCACAAGTCTTGCGGCTCCTTGAAGAAGAAATTATGGCGCCCGGAATGAGATGTGTTCGTACGCACGCAATGCGCTGTACTTCGAACTCATGCCTCCCAAAGGAGAGCAGCTGCCAGTTCGACAGGCCTCTATGGGGCCGTCGATTCCAGGCTGCCGCCGTAGCCGCTTGGCTATCCGGGCTTACTCAAGTTTCTGACGTCTTCTGCTTTTCATCTTTTCTCTTAGTATGACTCGATGAAGCATCTTGCACTCCCAACCGCAACATCATTGCTTCTGAATCCTGACAATCCCCCAAAACATTCCCTTAGTCTATGGCCACATGAGGCCCTGAGGTTGACGCACGCATACGTTTCGAGCCCTAAAATGACCCGGTGAAGCTGAGTCTTGATGCCAACTATTATAAGGCATCTTCAAGAGGCGAACAAGCCTCACCCCAGTCTGAATGAGGTTAGAAACCATGTCTGAAGAATATCGACATATCGTACGAGTGTCTGGCAAGGACATAGACGGCCAAGAGAACCTACTTCAGGGGCTCACTAAAGTTAGTGGAGTTGGACTTCGTTTGTCGAAGGCCATCATCACCAAGCTAGGTATGGACTCCTCTGTTAGACTAGGTCATATCACTGATGCAGACATCTCCAAGATCGAGAAGATAATCTCAGACCCGCTGAAGGCAGGTATGCCTCATTGGTATGTCAATCGGCCAAGAGACAGAATGAGCGGCAGAATGCTTCATCTTACTGGCTCCGACCTTGATTTCGCACATCGAAGTGACATTGAGCGCTTGAGGCGAATCAAATCGTGGCGGGGTCTCAGGCATTCTCTTGGTCTGAAGGTTCGAGGACAACACACCAGAACAACCGGACGCAAAGGAATGGCCGTGGGTGTATCAAGGACGAAAGTTACAGCCCGAGGTAATGAATAATGGGTGATCCACGTCGGCAGAAGAAAAAGTACGTAACTCCGAAACGTCCTTTTGATAGTGACCGGTTTGAACAAGAGCTCCAGCTGATAGGTCAGTACGGCCTTCGCAATAAGAGAGAGCTCTGGAAACACAGAACGGATCTATCTCGCTACAGACGCCAAGCTCGTAACCTACTTGCTCTGTCAATTGACGAGCGTGCGCTGCAAGAAAAGGAACTCGTTGACAAGCTAGTCCGGACCGGAGTTCTCATGACTGAGCCATCACTGGATCATGTTCTTGACTTAACTTTAGATAATATACTGGACCGTAGACTTCAGACGCTCATCTTCAGAAAGGGTCTTGCATGCTCCGTGTATCATGCGCGTCAACTTGTGACGCATGGACACATTGCACTGGATGGAGCAAGAGTGACTACTCCACGTAGGGTAATAACAGTTGCTGAAGAAGATCGCTTGATGTTCACACCGAAATCCGCACTGAACAGCGAATCACATCCTGCTAGGGTTGCTGCTTCAGACGCCGCACTGAGAGCATCACAGCCACGTGAGGAAGTGGATGAGTCTGACGACCGCTTCGGCGGACGTCGGGATGATAGACGTAGACAAGGAGGAGGCAATCGAAGATGAGTAAGAGCGATGATCGCGACAAGTGGGCTGTTGCGCATATTTTTGCATCATACAACGATACCATTGTCCATCTAACAGACATAACCGGAGCAGAAACAATCGCACGGACCTCTGGTGGAATGATGGTGAAAGCAGATAGAAATGAATCCTCACCACACGCAGCAATGCAGGCAGCCTTTCAGGCCGCACGCGAGGCTAAGGACAAGGGCATTTACGGCATACACATACGTGTTCGAGCTCCTGGGGGTCATGGACCAAAGACACCCGGACCCGGTGCTCAGGCAGCCATTCGTGCTCTAAGTCGTGCCGGTCTGAGGATAGGCATTATAGACGAGGTCACACCCATTCCACATGACGGAACAAGAAAACCTGGCGGCCGTCGTGGACGCAGAGTCTAGCACAGCTTGTTCCTTGGATGTTCCGATACTCCTCAACGTTGCAGTGTTCTAGGGGGCGTGCCATTCATCAACTAGACTACTTGGTATGCCCTTATTTCTTCGGTCCATCCTATCCTTCGGTCGAGTAAGGTGTCTCTGTGCCCTTGGAGGCGGCAGATACCTGCCGGCTTTCAATTGTCTTTCGATTGGGCTTTCTGTCTTCTTGGCTTGAGGGTCTTTGAAGCCGCACTTGATGCATTTGAAGCCCTTTTCCTTACCAGCACTCTTCATTCTTTTTAGACAATGGGGGCATGTGGGATTGATAAGAATGACCTCGTTTGCTAGATGGACGATTCTAAGCCCTTCGACGTTCAATGTTAAGCCGTGCATCCTTGTCGCTGGCCGAACTCCTACATCCAGGCTTACCTTGTCTCCTTCAGCGAGCATTGCGGCTATCTCTCGGAACTCACCTGTTGGCTCGTAGACTGCACACTCTGCGTCAGTGGAACCATCTGTTATCTTGAAGATGACATGGCCGCCCTCGATTATCTCTGCTTTTGCTGTAACTTCTCCCTCCACCACAGCGGCCATGTATGGCCTAATATCCGAAAGGCGCACCCTGTGAACGAGATGCGCACCTGTACCCTGGTTTGTCCTGAATACTATCCAACGCTCCTTGTCCTGGCTACTCTGGATTAAATCTGCAGCCTTTATCACGTCCAGTGGGTTTTCCCCTCTGATTCCATAGATAACTGGATCCGGGCCATGAGGCTCAATCAAAATCCTCTGCGTTAAGGCGTCGACATTGGAAAACAAGCGGTTTCCAAATTTCTGGTTCATCTTGAACACGGAGGCCGCATCAACACCTCGTGCTCTAGAGGTCAGTTCAATCGAGCGGTACGCGATGTACTCGTAAGTGTGATCCTGGCGCAATGGGTTTCCTATGGCTGAAAGTGCACCTATGAGACCCCTCCCATTTCCAACTGCAATGTAGGGAAGGGCTAACTTGGCTATCAGTCCTCGGGCCAATGCCATGGGTACAGTCCTCCAGAGAGCGAGCTTGGAGAATCCGATCAAATCAGCCGGGACATCTCCTGTCGCGATGACCATGCCGGGGTTGGTGTTTGGGTAGTCCTCCTTCAGGTACTCCTTGAGTAGCAGATTCGATCTTGGTAAGACTTGGTCCACGTCTGCGGCTTCAATCTCGAACCTAAGAGTAACTGCACCGTTGCCTCGTGTTCTGTATGGAATGTTTGGGTTCAGTCTAATGAGATTCGGATAGTCCAGCCACTTGGCTCCCAACTCGGACAATTCCTCAACTAAGAGACTGGCAAAATGAGTCGTGCAGCCTCCTCTCGGGCTGTCGATATCGTCCATTCCGAGGTGAACCGCAGTCAGTGTCATGTTTCATTCGCCTGGCATATATCGCAAACGGTGGCTTCGTTCTCTTTCACTCCGTGGTCCTCGCAGACCAGTCGGCCACATCTATCACACGCCCTTGACGCAAGATACTCTGCACAGATGAAACACATTGCTTCCTGACAGGTCAGACATATCTTCTCTTCATCAGTTCTGCAGTTCCTGCAAGAATAGGCTCCACACATGGAACATTGTTCAAGTACACCTTCTCGTGAGTCACATATCTCGCAAGACTCTCCGGGCTTGAACAACATCCTCCAGAACCTCACCCAGTGAGCCATGACAACACAGAAATCTGTTGTGTCCTATGAGATTCACTCATGGAGCAGCAGACTAACGAGGCTCCGAAGCTCTTCGTATATCATGCGAATCAGTGTGATCCCAAGAAATGCACTGGAATTCGCCTCAACAGGATGAGTAAGGCTAAGATAGTCAAAGACATGCGGCGCATACCGCGTGGCTCCATTGTTCTCAACCCGCTTTCTGAGGTAGCTCTATCCCCTGCGGATAGAGTCGCCATGGTGAAGTTCGGGCTCGTGGCACTTGATTGCTCCTGGAAACAGGCCGAAGATATATTCCACAGGGCTCGTCAGGGCGAGCAGAGGTCTCTTCCGTATCTTCTGGCAGCCAATCCAATCAACACGTACAAGCCTATCAAACTCTCAACAGCTGAGGCAATGGCTGCTGCAGTATACATTCTGGGGATGAAAGATATCGCAGAAGACATCATGTCGATATTCAAGTGGGGCCCTTCATTCCTGACATTGAATAGAGAATGGCTTGATGCTTACACAAACTGCAGCACCAGTGGGGAGGTTGTGGAGGTCCAGAAGGAAATCATGGAAACCCATACACGGAGATGATCATAACCCCGCCTGCTATAGATATGCCAAGCAGCATAGGTGATATCGTATGAGTGGTTGAAGCGAGAACCAATATCGTGATACTTGTGCTTTGAGCATTACCAGATATATCTGCAGCGCTTTGTATAATCGTCTATTGCTTAATTGCACGGTCGGAATATTCAATACATTATGCATCCTTTTAATCGATAGCGCACGTAAGGAGGCGATAATTCATGCTCCACGTGAGGAGAGGGACAAGTAGTCTTCTCTTGTTCATGACACTACTACTTCTATTGTTCAGTACTCAAGCTTTCATCAGTTTCAGCTCAATGGGACAGCAATCCATGCGAAAGGCAGAAACTCTTGCTGGCCATATAGTCCACAGTGTGATTGTCATCAACGGAGATGATGATTTTAGCAGTCAGGCTGCCTCAGAGATGTGGCCGGGATCCGGTACGCTTGGAGATCCCTATCGTATCGAAAACTTTCTCATTGATGGAACGGCAAGTAATCACTGCATCTCAATCAGCAACACACAGGTACACTTTGAGATTTTCAACTGTACTCTCAGAAGCCTCTCCGGTTCTATCATGGCAGGAATCTATTTGGCCTATGTTGGGAATGCGCATATCATAGACAGCGTCGCATTTGATGGCAGCAATGGACTTTCCCTCTACTACTCTGATAATAACACCGTGGAGGGTAACAGCTTCTACAACAGTGACTACGGAATGTATCTGACTCATGCCGAGAACAATACAATCTACAACAATGATTGCTATTCCAATGAAGAATCTGGCATCGCCCTTTCAAGGGGAAGTAACAATCGCATCATAGAGAACAACTGCACGTGGAATGAAGGCGCTGATATCCTTGGATGGAGGTCTCTTTACAACAATATCACAGGAAATATCATCGGCAGAGGAGCTTGGAAAGCGGGCATAAGTTTGGATGCAAGCGACGGTTGCAGAATTACAGATAACTCCGTCTACAGCTGTATCAACGGAATCTGGGTATACGGGAGTGCTCATTGTGTCGTAAGAAATAATACTGTTTCAGGCTGCAGCTCTGGAATTATCATACTATCCTATGCATCCTCGAGTGAGATTAGCAAAAACACTTGTTACAACAACACCTATGCCATTGGACTGCATGGCGCCTACTACAACGAAATCTTTGACAACAACTGCACCCACAACTCTCATGGCATTACAGCGACAAATGAAGCGAGATACAATAGTATACGAGAGAATCATTGTGAGAACAATAGCGTGGGAATCAACTTTTCATGGAACAGTTATTGGAATAACGCAACTGAGAATACATGCATAGACAACGATATTGGAATAAGCGTGAAAGACGAAACACATGATAACACCGTCAAGATGAACCTCTGCTTGAATAACACCTACGGAATCTCTCTGAATGGAACAGCTTCTAACAACACAATAGAAGCTAACTTTATCGAATTCAATGAATATGGTATTTCAATCATTCAGGATTGCAGGGACAATATTGTTTCGTGGAATAATTGCACCCTCAACACTTGGGGCGTTTTTGTTAGTGGCGTTTCAGACGATAGTGTGATAACAGACAATCACCTTAGAAGTAACGAGTTTGGAGTCTTTCTCAACTACTCTGCATTCGTGCGGGTTGAGGTCAACTACATCATCGATAACACAGTCTTTGGGATTCTTGTTTCAGAATACACAAACACTAGTGTAGTGCGATGGAACACGCTCATCGATAATGGTGTAAACGCTCATGACAATGGATCGTTTACCACTGTAGATTACAACTTCTGGTCAGACTATGTAGGAGTTGATGCAGATTCTGATGGGTTTGGTGATACTCCTCATCCTGTTGCAGGAGCGGCAAGTAATGAGGATCCACATCCAGTGGTCTATCATCCGTCACGGCCTACATGGATAGAGCCATTGTCGAATCAATTAGGCGAGGCCGGCTATTCATTCCAGTATGACATCAATGCGACAGCTCCAGCACCTATAGCAGGATGGGGAATTGATGATACAACCAACTTTGCAATAGATGGCGACGGGGTTGTTACTAATGTACAGTTTCTCGCTATTGGGAATTATGAAGTGACAGTATGGGTGGAGAATATCTACGGAGTGAATCTTTCAGGAGTTTTCGTGGTACTCGTCAGGGATACAATACTTCCAACTGTGAGCAACCCAGCTGATTTCTCGTTCCCGTATGATCCCTCAGACACTTCAGTTGGTTTAATCGAATGGACTCCAGTCGATATGACTCAACTCGAGTATGACATCTACACAGATGGCTATCATGACGATTGGGGAACTTGGAACACAGGTAATGACCCTCTTGCAATCAATATCCACAATTTGGCCGAAGGAGTGCATAATGTGACACTTGTCTTGACTGATGAAGGAGGGAATACTGTACGGGACACTGTGATAGTTACAATAACCGAATACGTTACACCGACCCCCACTGATACAACTCCTACTACCACGACCTCAACACACACTGGAGATACGGCCATAACCGTGCAGATTGTCATGATCTATGCGGGAGTAGGTATCGTGATTGTCGTCATAGTAATCATTGTGAAACGGAAACGTTAGTTTTTTGTGAGCATGCCCCCGAAAGGGGGCCCTTTTTTCTATCAGGCGAAATCGAAATAATCCAGAGGGTTTCTTCATGCTTCTATGGCTGTTTGGTCCATCACATGCGAACGGTCTCTCAATCGATGATAGATTATCTGAGCCATAACTAGTATTACTGCTCCAGAAGCTGCAGCTATAATTCCAACCATCGTCATCTGTTCAATTCCTTGACATCTAGGTCCTCTGCCATCTTGATTCTATCCAAGTACATTCTCCCCTTTCATGATCGGGTTTTGTACTGGATCTGATGCAATAAGATGGCCCTGGTGCAAAGAGTAGCCCCAATTTTGTTCCGCCTCTATCGGTCACCCAAAAGAGGCCTTGCGACATCGAACTATGCTTCCTACCCTACGCCTCCGGTCGACACTTCGACGACGTATTCTTGGAATTGCTACCCGGTGATGGGTCGTTTCAACGGTGCCAAGCAGATCCTCAGCGGATTGATTTCGGCTCCGCATCATAGTCACATCCTGCTTGGACGTGTCGTTTCTGTTCCCAGAGCGAGGCTCTCGCCTCCCTGCTCGCGCAGGACCGGCGTCGACATGTAGTTGGGAGCTTCCTCAGCTCTCACCCCGAGGGATGAGTACCGTCAGTCGCGCTTTCGCTCCAGGGCCGCTCATATCTCCTACTTCTGCGCATAAAGAGGTTCGCTCTCTGGATTTTTCCCGTGAGAATGATTATTCAGTTCCTTGTGAAGCCCTCTTCTTCCACATGGACGGATATCTGCCTCTTTCCATGAAGACGCGATCTATCACAGCCACTATTCCGCTGCGGGCCTTTGCTAGCCCCTCGCTAGTTCCAGAGCTCCTCGCAATGGCTATGGCCTCGCCCTTGAGAGTTTTTAGCACGATGAGGTCTCCCTTCCTGATGCCGCTGGAAAAACTGACTACGCCACTGGCAGCTAGGTCTGCTCCATGGCATATCGCGTTCACCGCACTATCCCGCAAGATTAGAACTGGCAGATGGCTAAGTGCGAACTCAATCGGAAGGAGGTATTTCCTCAGCTCTGTTTCATCACCATCTTCTTTCCAGAACTGATAGGCATCCTTGAGGTCATATAGGCTGCAGAGATGTTCGTCTTCTCTGAATGAGCCTACTCGTGTCCGTCTGAGTTCTCTCATATGGCCTCCCATGCTGAGGGCTTCGCCGATGTCAAAGCAGAGCTTTCTAATGTAGGTGCCTGCTTGACAGCCAACTCTGGACAAGATCAGACGACCCCTAATCTCGATAATCTCGTTGTAATAGACCTCTCTCACCCGGAGAACTCTCTTAACGGC